>Ga0153956_1000714_pt1 | contig 34437 bp, 30 predicted proteins | sample TSFL040MetaG_FD_104704 | JGI IMG/M metagenome (GOLD analysis project Ga0153956, IMG submission 104704) | Attine ant fungus gardens microbial communities from Florida, USA - TSFL040 MetaG | ecosystem: Host-associated > Fungi > Mycelium > Unclassified | place: USA: Florida, Wekiwa Springs... | reverse complement strand
TTCACCGCGCCCCGCCCGGAAAACCGTCGTTCCTGGTTCTACCGCCTCAAGCCCAGCGCCAGCCACGCGCCGTTTGAACCCTACGCCGGCGCGAGCCTGTTGCGGTCGGGGCCTTTCACCGAAGTGCCCCCTACGCCCAACCGCCTGCGCTGGGACCCGCTGCCCCTGCCATCGGGGGCGGTCGATTTCGTCGATGGCCTGATCACCTATGGCGGCAACGGCGATGCGGGCGCGGGAAGCGGGGTCGGCATCCACCTTTATGCCGCCACGTCATCGATGACGGACCGGGTGTTCTTTTCTTCCGACGGTGAACTGCTGATCGTCCCCCAGCAGGGCGGTTTGCGGCTGCGCACCGAGTTCGGCGTGATCCAGGTCGAACCGCTGCAGATTGCCGTCATCCCCCGGGGCGTGCGGTTCCGCGTCGAGTTGCTCGCGGACGGCGCCCGGGGATACGTGTGCGAGAACTATGGCGCGGCATTCCGCCTGCCCGAGCTGGGCCCGATCGGGGCCAACGGCCTCGCCAATCCGCGTGATTTCGAGATTCCACAGGCGTGGTTCGAGGATCTGCGGCGCCCGACGCAGCTGGTCCAGAAATTCCAGGGCCGGCTGTGGGCCGCCACCCTCGATCATTCCCCGCTCGATGTGGTTGCCTGGCATGGCAACCTCACGCCCTATGCCTACGACCTGCGGCGCTTCAACACCCTGGGGACAGTGAGTTTCGACCATCCCGATCCGTCGATTTTCACGGTGCTGACCTCGCCCTCCGACACGGCGGGTACGGCCAATTGTGACTTCGTGATCTTCCCGCCGCGCTGGATGGTGGCCGAGGACACCTTCCGCCCGCCGTGGTTTCACCGCAATGTCATGAGCGAATTCATGGGCCTGATCCAGGGCAGCTATGACGCCAGGCAGGGCGGCGGCTTTGCGCCCGGGGGCGCTTCGCTGCACAACCAGATGAACGGCCACGGACCGGATGTGGCCAGTTACCAGAGGGCCGTGTCAGCAAGCCTCGATCCGTACAAGATCACCGACACCATGGCCTTCATGTTTGAAAGCCGGTGGGTGATCCGGCCGACGCGGTGGGCGGTTGATACGCCCCTGGCCCAGCTGGATTACGACCAGGCGTGGCAGGGATTCCCCCGTCCCGTCCTGCCTTAGCCCGGCAAAAACCACGTTTTTGCCGGGCGTGCAGCAAGGACCGCGGGCCGCTTTCTGCCAGCGAACCAGAGGGCCGTCATGTCTGAGATGATCGACGAAACTCACGCCCCGGCCCTGCGCAGCTGGGTGCAGGACGCCAACGGCCATGCGGAATTCCCGCTGCAGAACCTGCCCTACGGCGTGTTCTGTCCTGCGGCGGGTGATCCGCCACGCATCGGCGTGGCGATCGGCAGCCGGATTCTCGACCTCCGGGCCTTGGCCCATGCCGGGATGCTGCCCGCGGGACTGGTTGATGCGGCATCACACGGCACGCTCAACCGGCTGATGAGTCTGCCGCAACCTGAGCGGGTGGCGCTGCGCCGGCAGCTCTCGCAGCTGTTGTCACAGGAGGGGCGCCGCGCCGACGTCGAACCGCTGCTGCATGACGCCGCGGCCTGCATCCTGCGCCTGCCGGCTGCCATCGGCGACTACACCGATTTTTATGTGGGCATTCATCACGCCATGAACGTCGGCAGGCAGTTCCGGCCGGACAGCCCGCTGCTGCCCAACTACAAGTGGGTGCCGATCGGCTATCACGGCCGGGCTTCCTCGGTGCGGCCTTCGGGCGTACCGGTGGTGCGGCCCCGGGGGCAGAGCAAGGCCGCGGATGCATCCGAGCCCGCCTTCGGGCCGTCCCGCAGGCTCGACTATGAGCTGGAACTCGGCGTCTGGATCGGGCCCGGCAATGATCTGGGCAGGCCGATTCCCATCGCTGATGCGCCGCAGCATGTCGTCGGGGTCTGCCTGCTCAACGACTGGTCGGCGCGTGACCTGCAGGCCTGGGAATACCAGCCGCTCGGCCCGTTCCTGTCCAAGAATTTCCATACCACCATCTCGCCCTGGGTGGTGACGGCCGAGGCCCTGGCGCCGTTTCGTACGGCCCAGCCACCCAGGCCCATGGGGGACCCCCGTCCGCTCGACTACCTGTGGAACGAGGACGACCAGGCCCATGGGGCGCTGTCGATCAGCCTGGAAGTGCGGCTGCTGACGGCGGCAATGCGCGCGGCGGGCCATGCGCCGGCAGTGCTGAGCCGCGGCTCGGCGGCAAAAAACATGTACTGGACGGTGGCCCAGCTGCTCGCCCATCACACCGTGGGTGGCTGCAACCTCAGCCCCGGCGATCTGCTGGGCACGGGAACCCTTTCGGGGTCCGATCCCGGCAGCCTCGGCAGTCTGCTGGAGATCTCCCGGGGCGGGACGCAGCCCCTGGCCCTGCCGAACGGGGAGACCCGCGCTTTCCTCCAGGATGGTGACGAGGTGATTTTCAGTGCCAGGGCCGAGGCGGACGGACGCATTCCGATCGGTTTCGGACCCTGCCGTGCCGTCATCCTGCCGGCACCCTGACATGCTGCGGTTGCACGGCTATTGGCGTTCATCGGCGTGCTATCGGGTGCGCCTTGCCCTCCACCTCAAGGGCCTGGCGTTTGAGCAGGTGACCTATGACCTGCGCACCGGCGCCCAGAATGGATCGGGCTACCTGGCGCTCGCCCCGCACGGGCTGGTGCCGGCGCTCGAGACCGAGGACGGCGTGATCCTCGAAAGCCCCGCCATCCTCGAATGGCTGGAAGAGCGCTTCCCCGCCGTGCCCCTGCTGCCACCGGACCCGATGGCGCGGGCGGCCGTGCGCGCCATGATGGCGCTCGTCACCTGCGACATCCATCCGTTGAACAACCTCCGGGTGCTCAACACCCTGCGCCGCGATCTGGGCGCGGATGAGCCTTCGGTCCAGGCCTGGGCCGCGCACTGGATCGGGCAAGGCTTCACCGCCCTTGAAGCGCTGGTGGCGCAACAGGGCCGCGGCTTTGCCCATGGCTCCCAGCCCAGCCTCGCCGACTGCTGTCTACTGCCCCAGGTTTATTCCGCCGAGCGCTTCAAGGTGAACCTGGACCGCTTCCCTGAGATCCGCGCCGTCACCGGCCGGCTGCGGGCCATGCCCGCCGTGATGGCGGCCCATCCCGACAGGCAACCGGACGCGGACCGGCCGTGAGGGGGCTGTCCGGCTCCTGACCAGCCGGGCATGGGGGTTGCTGCCAGCGTCAGTACACCAAGGGGTCGCTGATCAGGATATTCAAGAGGCGACTGATTAGGATATTTTAGTGCCAAGTCGAGTTCGAAGTTCCCTGGTCGAGGAACATGAACCGAGTCATTGACAATGGAAGTCTCTAATACCGGCGCCACGGGCAGCGCCGCGGCGGATGGTGTCGTACGCCGGCTGGTGGGAAGGCTGTGTCTCGCGGGGCTGGGCCGCAGCCCCGAACTCGATATTCACCTCAAGGGTATCGGCCAGATGGCGCGTACCGAACTGGACATCGCGCAAATCCAGTCCATGCTCGAGCCGCTGACGCACGCCGTGACCGCGCTGGACAGCCCGGCGCCGGCTCCCATGAGCGCCGTGCCGCCGACTGAGCACAACGAGCTGCGGAACCAGCGTGAGCAGCTGCAGCGGGAGCGCGCCGAGATCGAGCAACTGCTGCTGCAGTTCGACTCGCACCTGGAAACCCTGTCGTCGTTTTTCGTCCACCAGGAGGAGCAGCGCACCAGCAGCAACACCGATACCGAGCGGCTGACTACGCTGGTGCAGCAGGAAATACAGGAAATCTCCACGGACATCAGCCATGACCGCCCGCTGCTGGAACTGCGGCGGCGCATCGGTACCCGGCTGCACGCCATCGGCAGCCATGTGGACCATTTCCGGGTCTGCGAGCAGCGGCGGCAGGGCCAGCAGCAGGACCATATCCGGGTTCTCAAGGGACGGGTGAATGAACTGGAGCGTGAAAAGCGCTCGCTCCGCCACCGGCTGAGCAAGGAACACCGCCAGGCCATGACGGACCCGTTGACGGGCATCCCCAACCGCATGGCCTGGGACGAGCGCATCGCGCGCGAGTTTTCCCGCTGGCAGCGGGAAGGCGGGGTGTTCAGCCTGCTGGTATGGGACGTCGATCATTTCAAGGCGATCAACGACCAGTACGGCCACCGGGCCGGGGACAAGATGCTGATGGTATTGGGTCAGCACATGAGCCGGGAGCTGCGCTCCACGGATTTCATCGCCCGCTACGGCGGTGAGGAGTTCGCCATGCTGCTCGTGCACCAGCCCGCGGATGCGGCGCTGAAGATCGCCAACCGCATCCGCACCAGGGTGCCGGAGATTTCCACGGGTGGAGTCCGGGTGCCGGTGACCCTGTCCTGCGGCGTCACGACCTTTCGCATGGGGGATACGCCTGACAGCGCCTTCGAGCGCGCCGACCAGGCGCTGTATGCCGCCAAGGGCGGGGGCCGCAACCGCTGCGTCATGCGCTGACGGGAGGGCATGGCGATCACCGCGGAGCATGGCCAGCCCGGGTGCTACCGCCTTCCTGTCTTTTCGAAGCTGCCGCCCAGCAACGATCTGATCTCCGGCCAGGAGCGAACGCCATTGGCGTGCATCTCCTCGGCCAGGGGTTCCGGTATCCACTCGATGAAGGCGGAGTGAAACCCCGGGCGGTCACGCACCCGCTCGAACCAGGCCTCGACACGGGGTAACCGCCCGTTGGCCCACATCCCGTCCATCGCCAGCGCGGCCAGACGATTGACGTACGGGGCCATCGCGATGTCCGCCATGGAGAAGTCCTGGCCGACGAGCCAGCGCCGCGTTGTCAGCGTCTGCTCCATCCTGTGGAGATAGGCGTCGTACAGATGGATTTTTTCCGCAGCGCCGGGAGCGGCCAGGCCCTGCTCGATGTACTGCCATTTCAGCGTCCGGGCGGCGGCGCCCTCCGCGGCTCCTTTGCTGAGGAAGTCCTCGAAGGTTCCGGCGCCGCTGCGCAATATCGTGTGGCGGTGGGAGACCACATAGGTGATGGCGGAGCAGGCCGGGTGCAGTTCCTCATCCACCGCCTTGGTCCAGATCCTGACCTGGGCCCGTTCGACCGGGGAAGACGGATAGATGGGATGCGCGGGGAAAGCCTCGTCGGCGTATTCGCAGATGACGGTGGACTCACGGATGATCTCGCCGTCGTGGACCAGCACGGGAACCACGGCCTTGGGGTTGATGGCCAGGAATTCCGGTCTGAACTGCTCGCCGGCCAGGATGTCGACGTAGTGCCCGGTCCAGCCGAGGTGCTTTTCCGCCAGAGCGAACCGCACCTTGGCGGCGCAGGCCGAGGAACCATGATGATAAAGCTCAAGCATCTCTTGCTCCAACCGGCAAAGCAGGCGCGCGCGGGCGCCATGATCGCCACGCAGCTGGTCGGCGTAAAGACCGCCGGCCAGCTGCACGTCAGCCTCTCACTGGCTGATGGCCATTCCGCTGAAGGCGGCTACTCCAACCGCCCCGGATGTGGCGACCTGGGTCAGGCCACCGTATACATCGATGGCAAAGACCGTTACATAACCGCTGCCGCCGTCCGTGTAGATCGCCGCCAGCCAGCGCCCATCAGGTGACACCGAAAGGTCCGTGACGACGCCGGGAACCGGCACAGACTTGTAGAACGCTCCACCCTGGTCGTCGCTGAAGAACACGGAAACCGCCTGCCCGGGGGAGTTTCCGGTGTACCAGACGTTTCCAGGGCCTTTTGCCACCCAGCAGGGCGCATTGCTGGGGAAGGACGGCGCAGGTCCGGCGATCGGGAATACCTGCCGCTGGGGATTCACGATGGCGAAGCTGTCGGTGCTGTGCGCGGGTGTGAACCCCAGGTTGTCGTCCCAGAACGCAGCGCCGAGCGGCGTGTCGTTGGCCTGCGCCGGCAGGGTGATGGTCGTGGCACCCCCGCGCAGTGCGCCATCGGCCCGCAATGGCAGCTGCAGGACGGAGCCTGATTTCAAGGTCACGGCGGCCCAGCTGTCGCCGACCGCGATCTGGCCCGCCGAGGGGTCCGTCAGTGCGACCACGGCTCCGGCCGGGCCGCCTTGGGGCCACGCCAGACTCTCGGCGCAGTTCGTGCCCACGACAAACAGATGCCTGTCGCTGATCGCAACGGAGTCAGGTTGCTGACAGCCCCGGGCCAGGAGCAGGGTTCCGTCCACAGCGATGGAGTCACCCTTCCGGACCAGCCGGGTTACGGTACTTGAGCCATAGTTGGCCACGGCTCCCAAGGCTCCCTGGAACTGGACGATGCCCGCGTTGCCGCTGGCGCCGCCCTTGCCTCCGGTTGGTAGCGTTTCGGTAAGAATGAGTGCCGGTTGCGGGCCGGTTTCGAGCTTGAACACGAGCACGCTGTTGCCGGCCGGGCTGTTGGAACTGGTTACTACGAGAACATCGCGGCCGTCATGGTCGTGGTTGTCGGCGAACGCCGGTGCGGAAGCAAGCGCCAGCGCGGCAAGCAATACACCTGCCGGCGCGGCGGACCCTCTCAAGCGGTTGCTGCGGTTCATTCTGGTTTCCCCGTATTTGAAGCACGCCGATGCCGGGATGGCCGGGTGCTAACGACATACGCACCAGGCTCCGGAAAAGTTACGGCGCGCGGCTTGCGGACGGGGTGGCCGGAAGTGGCCGGGGAAGTTGTTTTGGGGAGCAGGTCCAGCTGATCACATGTAATCAACTGGTTTTATGGGGTTTATGGCGCGCCCGGCGAGATGACTTCGGCGCTGCGCGCCTCGTCCCTCGGCCTTGGGGTACATGGCGCGCCAGAGGTGATGAATCCGGGCACTGCTGGACGGCCCAGATCGACCTGCCACGGCTTCGCCTCAGCCCGCCTTGAGAGCTCGCACGACCGCCCGGGGTTCACGCTCGATGATCTTCAGGAGAGTTTTTGCCGCTCCGGTTGGAGACCGCTGGCCCTGCTCCCACTTGCGCAGCGTCGAAGCGCTCACACCAAAGGCATCGGCAAACTGGTCCTGCGATAGTCCCAGCTGCTTGCGGGCATTCTGGATCTCATCAGGACTGACTGCGACCTTGTACGTACGCACGCCGACCTTCTTGCCCTGAGCATGGGCCAACGCCTGCGCCATCGACTGCACCAGTTCATCGCTAAGCTTGCTCATTTTCGTTTCCTCAAAGCCTTGATAGCCGCCGCAAACGCCGCCACCGATTTACGTTGATCAGCCGACAGGTCCGCGCGCTCATTCTTGCCGTAGATGAGCAGCGCATAGATCGGCATGTCGTCATCGTAGAAGTAATAAATCACCCGCACCCCGCCCGACTTGCCACGACCCATCGCGCCATACCTGACCTTACGGACGCCTCCAGTGCCGACGATCTCGTCGCCAGCCGTCGGATGCGTCGCCAGGTAGGTGATCAGGTCGGCATGCTCCTCCTCACTGAGGAGCCTCTCTGCCCGGCGGATAAATATGGGAGTTTCAGCGACCGTCTGCATGATGTACTATAACCCAATGGGTTATATGACGGCAATGGCAGGGGGAACTCGGGAAAAGTGCCCAGTTCCGTTCACAACGACGCTTTAGAAGTGAATTAAAATCAAGGGCTTAAGAAAATTGCGCGCCAGCAGTGATGGATCCGGGCGCTGGATGGCGACCGTCGCAATATTGCTCCGCAGCATGGCCGCGAAAGAGCCTAGCTTCGGCGACGTCCGGCCGTAGATGGCCTGGATTCCAAGCGCTTCTTGAGCTCATCAACTTCATTTCGAAGGCGAGCGTTTTCGTCTTCGAGACGAGTACTGACTACAACCTTATCCAGAGCCTCACCAAGAATCTCAATGGTTCTGTCCGTACTGGCGTCGGTCAACGCAAAGCGCTCAAATCCACTCGACCCAGCCTCTACAGAAACGTCGAGTCCCTGCTTGCGCGCATCATCAATTAGACGATCACGGACTTCGCGCATTAGGATCCCTCGTCTAGCCCAAGGAATCGAAACCTCTCTGCTCGTTTTCACGAGCCTTAGGACGGTTCGCTCGAGATCAGAAGAAAATCCAGGCCGACGATCTTCGAAGAGAAATGCCTTCATAGCCGAAAGACCCAAAGAGAGGTTCGCGCTAGTGTTGTGTCCCGTTAATAACTTTACAGAGTTGTTCGAGTTTGGCGAGGATCGACTCTGCGGTGGCGGTCCACATGAAGGGCTTGGGATGCTGGTTGTATTGATCGACGAACTCGCTGATCTTGCGCTTCAGATCGGCGATGGAGTCGAAAGACCCGCGGCGGATCGCCTGGTTGGTGATCAGCGCGAACCAGCGCTCGACTTGGTTGAGCCAGGAGCTGTAGGTCGGGGTGAAGTGCAGGTGGAAGCGCGGCCGCCGCGCCAGCCAGGCACGCACTTTGGCGTGCTTGTGGGTGGCGTAATTGTCGCAGATCAGGTGCACATCGAGGTTCTGCGGAACGCTGTCTTCGATGTGACGCAGGAAGGCCAGGAACTCCTGGTGCCGGTGGCGGGCCTTGCACTGGGTCAGGACGCTGCCATTAGCGACATCCAGGGCCGCAAAGAGCGTGGTGGTGCCGTGGCGGATGTAGTCGTGGGTGATGCCTTCCACGTAGCCCAGACCCAGCGGCAGCATGGGTTGGGTGCGTTCCAAGGCCTGCACCTGGCTTTTTTCATCCACGCACAAGACCAGTGCGTGATCCGGCGGGTTCAGGTACAGGCCGACGACTCGACCATGCGCAGGATCATCTGCGCGCGCCGCGACAGCGCCGCAGGCAGGCTCTGGGAACGGGCAATCGACTCCAACTGCACACGATCCTGAGGACTCACGGACAATGCTTTTGCAGGTCGTCCCATCGTCGAGCGCTCTGTCTGCCAAGGGTACCCTTTGGACAGCACTTGGTAATTAAAGTTACATACGGGACATCCCCGCCTTCGCCCACAGCTCCACAGGCCCGACAACAGGCGTTAGGCCGGATAAGTGATACTGGAGTGCTCGTGGAGTGTGATCTCGGCGCCAATGAGCGACGATTTAACCTTGGATGAGTCGACTAAAGCGTGCATTCAACTCACTGGTCTCCAACAGGCTCCTTAGCATCGAACTGACAAAGGGCATCCATAGGGCCGCGGGTTGGAAAAGCCGCCAGAGGGGCGGCGTGCGGGTTGGTGGGACTGTCGCGCCGGATGGACCTACCGCAAAGCTGGTGCGGTACCCCTACCGCAAACAGGGGATCGTTTACATCTTCAGGGGCGCCACCTCTATTTAACTTTGCTCAATTTGCACCACGGTGGTGTAATGTGGTGCAAATCGACGGAGCACCGCATGTTACCAGCACAGAAATCCACATCTACCGATGGCTCGCCCCATTCAACTCGGGCCTCGGTCAGTTTCCCTAGCGACCTTTACCAAGCTCTCGAAGCCTTGGCGCGCCAAAAGCGTGTTTCCGTCGCTTGGGTAGTACGTGATGCCGCTGAGCGCTACGTCGCCGTAGAGAATCCGCGGGAAGAGTCTTCCAATGTCCGCTGATGGGCTGTTGAGACGGAATGCCGAACCGAACGCGTGTCCTGTTACTGTGGCGGTCCAGGAGCTGGCGCATGCCGGAGGCGTAGAGGAGCGGGGTGCAATATTCACCAGGCGTGAAGTTGTTGAGTTCATCCTCGACCTGGTTGGATACACGGCCGACCGCCCGCTATATACGATGCGCCTGTTGGAACCGGCATTCGGCGCTGGCGACTTCCTGATACCGGCAATTGATCGTCTCCTTACATCATGGAAGAACGCTAGGGACGCCCGAGACCCCACAGAAGTGCTCGGTGATGCAATCTGTGCCGTTGAACTGCATTCGGATACGTTTTCAAAGGCTTACTATGCCGTTGTCCCACACCTAATCGCAGCTGGGATTCCGACATTTTCCGCTAAGAGGCTGGCTGATCGTTGGCTCATAAATGGTGACTTTCTTCTGGTGCCCCTGGCGGAGGAATTTGATGTCGTCGTTGGGAATCCACCGTATGTGCGGACAGAGCGGATTCCTGATGTTTTGATGGCGGAGTACAGGTCTAGATACAAAACGATTTACGACCGAGCTGATCTTTATGTGCCTTTCATTGAAAGGGCCCTTCGAAGTCTCACTACCGGTGGAACTCTGGGCTTCATATGTGCAGACCGCTGGATGAAAAACCGCTATGGTGGTCCACTACGTGAACTTGTTGCTACGCACTACCATCTAAAAGCTCACGTTGACATGACGGACACTGACGCTTTCAAGGAGAGTGTCATAGCCTATCCGGCTATAACCGTGATTAGTCGTCAGGCAGGTGCGGCAACACGTGTTGCGAGTCGGCCGGCGATTGATACTGAGACCTTGAGCAGACTTACTCGGACCCTGACGGCACGGACTGTTCCGAAGTCAATTACCGGGGTGCGCGAATTGGTCGGCGTAACTCGCGGCGCGGAACCCTGGCTTCTAGAAGATTCCGCTCAAATGGCGCTCATCAGCCGCCTCGAAGCCCAGTTTCCGTCGATTGAGGAGGCGGGGTGCAAGGTTGGAATTGGCGTGGCAACTGGGGCGGATAAGGCGTATATCGGCCCCTACGAAGAACTTGATGTCGAAGAGGATAGAAAACTGCCTCTTGTCATGACTCGCGACATCAACAGCGGGCACGTCAAGTGGCGTGGTCTAGGGGTTATCAACCCGTTCCGCGCTGACGGTGGACTTGTTCCGCTAGAGGATTACCCTAAGTTACGGCGGCATCTTGAAGCTCGGCGAACAGCTCTAATGGCTAGGCATGTTGCGCAGAAGATCCCTGCCAACTGGTATCGGACCATAGACCGTATTACCCCTTCGTTGGCCAATAAGCCTAAGCTGCTGATCCCTGACATCAAGGGGGATGCACAAATCGTTTTCGAAGAGGGAAAGCTCTATCCTCACCACAATCTCTACTTCATAACGGCCGACGAATGGGACCTGAGGGCGCTTCAAGCCGTTCTGCTTTCAGGGATTGCGAGACTCTTTGTGGCGACCTATTCGACACGCATGCGCGGAGGATTCTTGCGATTCCAAGCGCAGTACCTCCGGCGCATTCGAGTTCCGCACTGGAAGGACGTGCCTCAAAGGCTGCGTCATGATCTCAAAGGCGCAGCTGAGCGTTCCGATTTGGCCGCGTGCAATAAGGCGGCTCTTGTCTTATACGGGCTCACACCACAAGAACAATGCGTACTAAACGGCTCAGGGGACACCAATTGACTCTTGATCTTCAGGACTACCAGCGTAAGGCGAGCGAATCTGTGCAGGCCTTCTGGGGTAATCGCGAAAAGGCTCGGCAAAAGCAGCTTGAATCCGGGAAGAGTGACCAGGGCGAAAGGGCTGGTGTCACGGCGGGCAAGAATATGGACGGGTTCACTGCGCTCGTAGTTGATCTTGTTCGAGCGAACGGGCTGGGTCACGCTGATATTCATCAGAAAAGGGCGGTGCTTACGCTTCCCGGATATTTCCGTCCGACGAAACTTTGGGATCTCATTGTGATCTACAAAGGTCAGCTTATCGCGGCGATTGAACTCAAGAGTCAGGTCGGTCCATCATTCGGGAATAACTTTAACAATCGCACCGAAGAGGCCATCGGAACGGCGCATGACTTTTGGACCGCCTACAGAGAAGGGGCCTTTGGAAAACAGCCAAGACCATTTGTCGGTTGGATGATGCTTGTTGAAGACGCTGTCGGGTCTCGAAGCCCTGTCCGAGACAAATCACCTCATTTCCCATTGTTCCCCGAGTTCCAGGGGGCCTCTTATCTCAAGCGCTACGATGTTCTTTGTCAAAGGCTCGTTCAGGAGCAGCTCTATACAACAACCGCTTTACTGGCATCGCCGCGCTCTGCGGCGGTGACAGGTGAATATGGAAGCATGTCCGATATGACGAGCTTGAAGACTTTTGTAACCAGTTTGGCGGGTCATATCGCGGCAGAGTCGGCCCGACTCTCATAGCCCCTGGGGCTCCTCAAATTGAAAAGGCACGAGTACTTACCGTCGTCAACTGCACTAAAGGCCCTCCTGAGCTTGCTTCTCACGCTCATCGCTGCTCCTCCATGTGAATTGTGACGCCTAGAGATCAAAGGCGACGACTTCGCGGTCGCAATCTGGTCGAAGCGGTCACTGAGGTTTGAGGCCAATCTTCTGCGGCATTTGCACTTCGAAAGCAGGTCCGAACAGCTCCGGCTGCCATTCTCCCCCTGCAGCCTTTCGTAGTCGAACCAGCCCGAGCGATTTGGAGAGACTCCGGGTCTGAATGTTACCTTCACGAAGCCCGCGAGTAACCGTCGGGTTGCGCGCCGGAGGTTTGGTGGTGGTATGACGCGCGGTGACGTAAAGCTTCGATGCAAGCGCTCGAATACGTTGCAGGTCGTCGTCGGTGGGCGGGCGGCCTTTCGATTCCCCCCTTCCAAAAGGCGCGATTACCGCGAACGTCGCAGTCTCCAGAAGGTCATTCCACATCCCGTCATGGTGAGCGCCCTTGGAGCCGTGATGAGGAATTTTTACAAGCCCTGCACGTGCGAGCATCAGCTTCGCGTGTTCATCGATGACGGCATTCCAGCCTCGGTCAGCGTCGGTCTTGGTTTCCATGTCCGCCCCGAGCAATACGGCGCAATCGTCGATTACTAAAAGTGAAACAACGGAAGCCAAATTTGGAGTGCGTGCAATAGCCTGCCGCATCGGTTCCCCCGCTGAGGGTCGTACGTCCGCGATCTCCTGCAAAAATAGATCGTGCTCTTTATCGGACGGCGACAGCGACCAGAGTACAACCGATGGCTGATTGGCCGCTTGGCGGCGAAGCAAGGCCCGCCCTGGCGTAGCCCTCTTGACTATACGGCCGCTTTTTTTAACGGACTGAAAGGCTTGTTGAATATCCTTTGCGCCACGGTCTTGGTTGCCAATCAAAATCTCGTCGATGTAGTACTGAAACTCATCCTTAAGGAAAGCGTTCGCACAGCTGAATTCTGCCGTGACGCAAGTTTCAACGACTTCACCGAGGCCACGAATATGGTCTTGGTCCCAATGTGTGGCGAGAACTAGCTTTACTGCGGACGCCGGGTTAACGCCGATCGCCTCAAGGTATAGGAGCGGAGCCGGGCGCTTCGCCTTTGGTTCGATGCATGAATCAACGATGATCCATTCATTTCCGCCGATGTGACAGACAATCGACTCCCCGAATCCGGGGCCCATCACCGAGACTTCGAGGACATCGGCGGCCGGGGCCGCACCAACTTTACTCCACTCGAAGGGCATTCAATCGCTGTCGAGTGCGCTCATGGGCGGCGTCGAGATCGCCCTGTCGGTATGCAGGAAGCCGCCGGAACACGATTGTGGAATACCGTCGGCGCTCGCCAGTGGGAGATTTCTCGTAGCTGACGCACAATCGAAAAAGCCCACCGACCGCGACCAGTAACGGATCCGTATCCGCGATTTCAGCATTCGGAATGGTTGCCTCTTCTATCTCGCCAGCTACGCCTTGTCCGCTCAGTCCGGTAAGTCGAGCCTCAATGAAGTCAGCATCGATGCGGGTTACATAGCCTTCCCACTCGGCCACCACCACGCTAGTGTTGCCCCTCGGGCGCCGAATAGGAGGAGCCGTACGAGTGAGCAAAAATTCTGGCGGTGCACTCGCGACTGCATCGTCCGATTGAAGGTTGAAGCTGGCAACTCCTGCGTCCGGAGCGAGCCCAATCATCGAGCTCTTCAGTTGCCGCAAGCGGTACATCGTTTCATAGACGTGCGGAACTAGGTGATCGGTACGTTCGGTGTGCATGTGAGTTGCAGCCGCAGCGGTCGCTGCCCGAGCATCAATTGCTACCTTGGACCACGGGTCTGAAATGTCAAAGGGCGAGTCGTCTAAGTTGTATTCGGATTCAAGTGGAATGAAATGAGTCAATGCGTTCATAGCATCACCAATTCATGCGCAATTGCATCTGACCTGTGAACTGATTCGTCGAATGAGTTAAAGAGGGCGTCGAGCAGCCTGCTAGTTCGCGAAGCCTCATGGCCGTCTTTGCTCAGCGATTGCGGATCGGCGGACTCGCTCGTCTGATAGTGGTCATTGACGCGCACTACAACGCCGAGTGGTGAAGCTGCATTGCTAGAGGAACCGACAGTGACGTCTATCCAGCCGGCTTCGCGATCGTCTGGGGCGGCTTGTCTCATTTGAATGGCAATCAAGCCGCCATGCTTGCCTGAATTCAACTGATTACTGAATTCGTTGCGGACCGACTTTCCCCACGCGCCCCAAGCCTCCGGCGGTGCAAGTCGAGACCCGAAAGTGTCCCGCGCCTCGGTACTAGTAAAAGTGAAATTAAATTCGCGGTTGATGCCTAGCATTGTGATTGCAGGCGCACGCATGATTTCCCGCACTGTCTTGAGCGCGAGATCGGCTATCCGCACATAAGGCGCCTGCGAAGATACGAATGCAGTTCGCTGTGCTACCACCTGCACGGTGACCCAGTCGAGGGCGAAATCGACAATTTGCCCCGGAAGCAGGGCATTGATTGTCGCGCGCTGGACTTCTGCCTCTGTCAGCACCTTGGCTTCGAGAAGCTTTTTAGGATGAAGCTCATCCGGCGCGAATCGGCCGACCAGCACGACCTCGGTCTTGCTGGATTCGAGAATTGGGGAATTGGATGCCATAAGCGGATTTAGGGCTACACCTTGGCCCATAGTAGTGCTGGTGGACGCCTGAGCAACCTTCTTATCGATTTGTTGTGACAATAATTCATTATTCAAGTGAATCCTAGCCTTGGCGGCCGAACTTTAGGTCCAATTGCAGCTGCCTGAATGCATATCCAGTATGCCAATTCCCGTTATTGACGTACCCCGGAAGTGTGCGCGGCATCACGTCAGCTATCGGGCTACCCCGTGGTGGCCAGCGCGAGACCGTCGAATATAGGAGATAGCACCGCTGCAGCTTCCTCATCCGTTTCGCCCATGCTTTTGTCGTACCCGCATTCTATGGAGCGCTGATAATTTTGCTGCCGATCACATGTTCGCCGATGGCTTCGATGATGGGGGCCAATCGCAGTGACTCCATGCTCGCCGGTCGCAATTACATCGCGCCACACGGGGTTATGGCCTTGAACGGCTGCGCCGGGGTAATTTCGATTGGGCCTCACCTTCTGCTGTCTCGCCTCTGTTCTTGCTCTTCGTCATCGTCTTCAAAGCTGACTCCGGCATCGAGGGGGTCAGCGCCACGCTGGCCAAAGTTAACCTTGACCCGTTCCGCCAAGACGATCTCGGCCAAGTCGGGGTCGGTGACTTCGATTCCTAGACGAGTGGCCAGCGCCGCCGCCCGCCGCCGGAAGTCTTCATTACCGGTTAGGGTGATGTGACCGCCGAACTTGTTTCCTGCGCGCATGAGGGCCTGTGTCAAGGCAGTATCTGTGGTGTCATAGACCTCCACCCGGGACTTCAGCTCGATATAGGCTTCCTGACCGTCGATCCGCCAGACGACACACCGACGCTTCGGGTGCCATTCCCGAGTCGGCATGGAAGGCGTGCTCACCTCGCGCACGGGTGGCCGAGCGGCAGCGGTTGATGAACTTCTGATGGTCCGTGAGCGGATTGGTCCTGTTGCCGCGCCGGTTAATGCGGTAGCGGATGCCGCTGACCTGGGCGCACTGGCGGTGAAACTCGCTCCAATAGGCCTGGTAACCACGGAACCTTGGGCTCAATGACCTTCATAACGTGTCCTTGCGACTTCCAACTTGTTGAAGGCTTGTTATCCAGTAGCCGTGCTGTAGCCATGCTGGATGCGATATGACCACGGCTAACGCGACATACAGGGCGCGCCGTTCCGGTTTGCTGTGGGAATAGGGCGTAGTGATAGCGTTGGGGTATCCCATGACGCATACCTCCAGGGAGGGCTTTATGGCCATCGCAGCCGGCGCTCGGTCTACGGGCCTGAACAATCTTGAGATCGCTTTCTTGGAGGCCGTACTGGCCCACAGGGGTATTCATGGCCAGCCGACCGACGTTCAGCTCCGTGAGGCTCTGGAGGTCATGGTGGCCTACATCCAGCAGGCAGAGGACAACCCGCCTGAAATGGGCTCTGGGCTGCGGGTCACCCGCCTGTCCGGGGACGAGCAGGTAGCGCTGGCTGCGATAGCCTTCTTGGAGTTCGGCGTCACGAAGCCGTCGACCGCTCAGCGGGAGTCCGCATGTCGGTGGCTCTTCGGGCCACAGCCCTGTGCGGTGGGCGGTTAGAAGGCTGAAGAAGGGCAAGGTAAGTGCATTTGCACTTACCTGGCACTTACAGTAATTCGTTTGAGCCTCTAGTGCGGCGTAAGTACCTGATTTTATGGGCGCCCGGCGAGATTGCTGGGCGCTGCGCGCCTCGTCCCTCGGCCTGGCCTCGGGACCGCCGTTCGCGGGTATGCATGGGGGGCGTGACGCGCCGCTCCGGCGTCTGTCGCCGGTGGCAACAGGCGGGTGCTTCATGGCCACCCGCCCTGCTCGATGTTCTTGGCGCGCCCGGCGAGATTCGAACTCACGACCCCTGCCTTCGGAGGGCAGTACTCTATCCAGCTGAGCTACGGGCGCGTCGCCCCAGGGGTCCCCCCAGGGTCGCGTAGTCTACCCCACCTCAGGGCCTCAGTGGTGGTGCTCGTGCTCGCTGGCGGCCAGGTCGTTGATCATCTTGATCAGGTTGTCCGGGCCGTCGGTCTTGCCGACATCGGTCGCGTACTTGCCGGCGATGGCGACGAACGGCACGCCTTCGACGTGGTAGCGCTCGGTGATGTCCTGGGCGTGCTGCAGGTCGGAATTCACGGCAAAGGAGTTGTAGGCCTTCTTGAAGGCGTCGGCGCTGATGCCGTTGGCCGTGGCCCATTCCAGCTGGCGCTGCAGGGTCTCATCGGGGGTGTTACCCACCAGCGGGTTGGCGCCGGAGTGGATGCTGTCGAACACCTTCTGGTCCAGGTCGTTGCGGCCCAGTTCCTTCAGCGTGTAGTACAGCTGCGCGTGGGCGCGGTGCACCGGGCCCCACATCACCGGTACCCGTACGAATTCGACGTAGGACGCCTTCTTCTTGCGCCAGTCGGAAATGTAAGGCTCCAGCGCATAGCAGTGCGGGCAGCCGTACCAGAACACCTCCAGCACCTCGACCTTGTTGGCCGGTACCTCGGTGGGTTGCGCCGGCAGGATCGGGTCGTACTGCACGCCTGGCTTCCACTTGCCGTCGGGCAGCTGCTGCTGCGGCGGCAGTTCCACCAGCCGCTCCAGGGAGGTGGTGCCCACCGGCTCGTCATTGGCCGCATCGGTGGCGGCTTCCTTGCCCGCGTTCACGGTGCTGTCGGCGGCGGGTGCCGCGGCCTGCCGGACCGCGGCCGGTGCGGTGGTCCCGGTCAGCGCGACGGACGGGGTTTCGTGGCCGCAGGCGGTGACGCTGGCGGTCAGCAGCACGAAAAGAAGCATCAGGGATCGATTCATCGTGAATTCCATGAGGCGGGCGCGATCCATCAAGTGTACATGACGGCTTCGGGAACGAGCCTCATACTAGCGGCATGAGTCGTTTCCCCAATGTTGAATTCATGCTGAGCGCCGCGGCGCCAGCGCAGTTTCCCGCCGATGCCGGGGTGGAAATCGCCTTTGCCGGGCGGTCAAACGCCGGCAAGTCCACGGCCATCAATTGCATCGTGGCCCGCAATGGCCTGGCGCGCACCAGCAAGACCCCCGGCCGCACCCGCCTGTTGAATTTCTTTTCGGTGGCCGACGGGCGCATCGTTGATCTTCCGGGCTATGGTTATGCCGAGGGGCCGCGCGAGGAGCGCGCTGCCTGGGGGCCGCTGATCGATGCGCTCCGGGTGCGGGAAAGCCTGCGGGGGCTGTTCCTGGTGGTGGACTCGCGCCGCGGTGTGGGGGAATTCGACCACCAGCTCATCCGCTGGGCCGACCCGGGAGTGCGCCAGGTGCACGTCCTGCTGTCCAAGGCGGACAAGCTCACGCACTCCGAAAGTGCCAAGGCGCTGCGTGAGGCCCAGGCAGCCTTGGAGGGCACCGCCACGGTCCAGCTGTTTTCCGCGCTGCGCCGGACCGGCGTAGAGGAAGCGCAACAAAAGCTCGCGGACTGGCTCGCCACCTGAGTAAAGTTCAGTTAGGATTCAGCAACGTTCGATCATGAACCGCGAACAAAGAAAAAGCCCCGGCGAACCGAAGTTCACCGGGGCCAGGACCAACCCGGTACAGGTCTCAATCTAACCGGGTTGTACCCGCCCAGGGAGGTAAGCGGGGAGCGCTTGGGACACTCATAGGATTAGAGTGGGGTCTGGGCTGATAGTTCCGGCCGTCCGGATTTTTTTGAGATTTAACCTAGTCTGACGTCGGCGCCCCGGCTCCCAAGTACCCGGGGCTATCCATGGCCTCTCGCCTGAGCGGACCACCCTGACTGGCATTCAAACCGGTATTACTCGGCCCATGCTGGGCCTCGCCCCCACGGGGCCGCCGCAAGCGGCGTTCAAACCGGCATTCCTGCCGGTTTAATCCTGCCGGTTCAGTGGGCCTGGTCCCAGTTGGCGCCCGTGCCGATGTCCACCTTCAGCGGTACCTTGAGTTCCAGTGCGCCGGCCATCAGTTCGCGCACCGCTGCGCTGACCCGCGCCACTTCCGCGGCCGCCACTTCCAGCACCAGCTCGTCGTGCACCTGCATGATCAGGCGCGCGGCATCCGACTGCCCGCACCAGCCGTCCACCGCGATCATTGCCAGCTTGATGATGTCGGCGGCCGTGCCCTGCATGGGGGCGTTGATGGCGCTGCGTTCGGAGTACTGCTGCAGCTGGCGGTTGCTCGACTTGATGTCGGGCAGGTACAGCCGCCGGCCGCAGACGGTTTCCACGAAGCCATCGGCCTTGGCGCGTTCGCGGGTTTCGTCCATGAAGCGGCGTACGCCGGGATAGCGGGCGAAGTAGCGGTTCACGTACTCCTGGGCCGAGCCGCGGTCGATGCCCAGCTGCTTGGCCAGGCCGAAGGGTGACATGCCATAGATCAGCCCGAAGTTGATGGCCTTGGCGGTACGGCGCTGGTCGCTGTTCACCTGGTCGATCGGCACGCCGAAGATTTCGGCCGCGGTGGCGGCATGCACGTCGCGGTCGTCGGCAAAGGCCGCGACCAGTGCCTCATCCCCGGACAGGTGCGCCATGATGCGCAGCTCGATCTGTGAGTAGTCGGCTGCCAGCAGCACGTGCCCCTTGGCGGCGATGAAGGCCTGCCGGATGCGCCGCCCCGCCGGGCTGCGCACCGGAATGTTCTGCAGGTTGGGATCGGTGGAGGACAGCCGCCCGGTCTGGGCCACCGCCTGGTGATAGGAGGTATGCACGCGCCCCGTGCGCGCGTTGATCTGTTCCGGCAGCCGGTCGGTATAGGTGGACTTGAGTTTGGCCAGCTGGCGGTAGTCCAGCACGATGCGCGGCAGCTCATGCCGGGCCGCGGCCAGTTCCTCGAGCACGTCCTCGGCGGTCGATGGCTGTCCGGTGGGGGTCTTGCGCACCACCGGGATCTGCATCTTCTCGAACAGGATCTGCTGCAGCTGCTTCGGCGATTCGATGTTGAACTCGGTGCCGGCGACAGCATGCGCCTTGGCCACCAGCTCCTGCAGCTGCTGCGTGATCTCCTGGCTTTGGGCCTTGAGCATGGCGCCGTCGATCAGCACGCCGTTGTCCTCGATGCGGGTCAGCACCGGCACCAGCGGCTGCTCGATGCGTTCGTACAGCTCGCGCAGCGAGGGCACCGATTCCAGTTTCGGCCACAGTGCCTGGTGCAGCTGCAGGGTCACATCGGCGTCCTCCGCCGCATATTCAGCGGCGCGCTCGACCGGCACCTGGTTGAAGGTCAGCTGCCTGGCGCCCTTGCCCGCGACCTCTTCAAACTTGATGGTTTTGACGCCCAGGTACAGGGCCGCGGTGGAGTCCATGTCGTGCCGCGTGGCCACGCTGTTCCAGACATAGGACTCCAGCATGGTGTCGTAGCGCTGGCCGTCGAGCCGGATGCCATGGTTCAACAGCACGTGCGCGTCGTACTTCAGGTGCTGGCCCACCTTGGGATGGGCCTTGCCCTCGAGGATGGGGCGCAGCGCCTCGAGTACCCGGGCGCGGTCCAGCTGTTTTGGCGCATCCAGGTAGTCATGCGCCAGTGGCACGTAGGCGGCCACGCCCGGTGCGGTGCAGAACGACACACCGACGATTTCCGCGGTCATGTAGTCGAGGCTGGTGGTCTCGGTGTCGAAGGCGAACAGCGGCGCCTCGCGCAGCTTTTTGAGCCAGCTTTCAAACTGCGGCCATTCCAGCACGGTGTCGTAGTGGCGTTCGGGTGCGGGTGGTGGCGCCGTGCCGTCCGCGGCTGCAGTGTCCGGGTCGGCTGCCGCGGCCTTGGTGGCGCGGGCCCTGGGTGCGGTACCTCCGGCCGGTGTGCCGTCAGTCTCACCACCATCCAGCTGGCGCAGCAGCGCGCGCAGCTCGAAGCGGGTATACAGGGTGCGCAGCGCCTCGGTGTCGGCCGGCTGTCGCGACAGTTGTGCATCGGTCAGCGGCAGGTCGAGTTCCGTGTTCAGAGTTGCCAGCCGCCGCGACAGCTCCAGTGTCGCCAGGTTCTCGCGCAGGCTCTCGCCCACCTTGCCGCTGATGTCCGCGGCATGCGTGGTCAGCTCGTCCAGTGTCGGATACTGCGCCAGCCACTTGGCGGCGGTTTTGGCGCCGACCTTGGGTACGCCGGGAATGTTGTCGGCGGCGTCGCCGGTCAGGGCCAGGTAAGCCACGATCTGCTCGGGCCAGACATCGAACTTAGCCTTGACGCCCTCGCGGTCCAGCCGTGAGCCGCTCATGGTGTTTTCCACCGTGATGCGGTCGTTCACCAGCTGTGCCATGTCCTTGTCGCCCGTGGACAGGACCACGCGCTGTCCGGCCTGCGCGGCCCGGCAGGCCAGCGTGCCCATGACGTCGTCAGCTTCGACACCGGGAATGCGCAGCAGCGGCAGGCCCTGGGCCTGGATGATGTCGAGCAGCGGCTGGATCTGGGCACGCAGGTCATCCGGCATGGGCGGACGATGCGCCTTGTAGGACTCGAACAGGTCGTCGCGGAAGGTGCGGCCCGGTGCGTCGAAGACCACCACCACCTGCGCGCCGGGATGATCCTTCCCCAGGCGCGTCAGCATGTTGAGCACCCCCAGGATGGCTCCCGTGGGTTCGCCCTTGCCGTTGGTCAGCGGCGGTAGCGCGTGAAAGGCCCGGTACAGGTAAGAGGAGCCGTCCACCAGGACGAGGGTGCTGCTGTCATTCATCGCGGCATTATGCCCGCTGGCGGCGGTCCGCGCCGGGGCGGGCGTCAACCGGCGCCCGGGTTCGCGCGCTGTAGAGGCCATGCGCGATCCCGTGGTGGTGGCCATTGCCGCGAACCGGTTCGGACTCGGCGCCCGGCCGGGCGAACTCGACCATATTGCACCCGATCCTCATGGCTGGCTGACGGCGCAGCTGGAGGGGCCGGCGCCACTGATTGCAGACCCTGCATTACACGACACCGTATATGTGGTGTCGATGATCGAGGAGACGCGCAAGATGAACCGTGACGCCCGCGCCCATGCCATGAAGGCGGGGGGTGCCATGGCGGCAGCGGACGTCGGCGGGGTCAACAACGGCGCGATCTTCGGTCCGCAGTACACCGCCGAAGTCCTGGCCCGGCTGCAACAGGGCGCGACCACGGAGCGCCCGTTCGTCGAACGCATCGTGCAGTTCTGGTCCAACCACTTCGCTGTGTCGGTGGACAAGGGTGATCTTGCGGGCCTGGCGGGTTGCTATGAGCGGGAAGCCATCCGCCCGTATGTGCTGGGGCATTTCAGTGAGCTGCTGCTGGCGGCGGAAACGCATCCTGCCATGCTGATGTACCTGGACAACTTCCGCTCCGCGGGGCCGCAGTCGGCGGCCGCCAGTCATATCCGCCATGCCGGCATCAATGAAAACCTGGCCCGCGAAATCCTGGAGCTGCATACCCTGGGTGTGGACGGTGGCTACTCGCAGGCGGATGTCATCGCTTTTGCGCGGGTGATCTCCGGCTGGTCCATCGGTACCGCCGAGGGCGGCTTTGCCGGTGGCGGCCTGCCGGGAACTTTCGATTTCAGGTCCAACCTGCATGAGCCGGGAGCACAGCAGGTCGATGGCCGGGTCTATGAACAGGCTGGCCAGGCGCAGGGGCGGGCGGTGCTGGATGACCTGGCGCGCAATCCGGCCACCGCGCATCACATTGCCACCAAGCTGGCACGGCACTTCATCGCGGATGAACCCGGGGATGACACGGTGCGCGGCATCGCGCGTTCCTTCATCGACAGTAAAGGGCATCTGCCCACGGTGTATCGCAGTGTGGTGTCTCAGGCGCAGGCCTGGGAGCAGCCGCTGCCCAAGTACAAGACACCCAGCGACTATGTGTTCTCGATGTACCGGGCGCTGCAACTGCCCGCGACTCCGCCAGGCAAGGGTGCCCAGGGCATTTTCGACACCCTGGGGCAGCGCACCTGGATGCCGGCCTCGCCGGCGGGCTACCCCGATCGCAGCGCGGACTGGGATGGAGGTTCGGCCCTGATGAAGCGCCTGCAATGGGCCGGCCAGATGGGCCGGCGTTTTGGCGCGACGCTCGATGCGCGCCAGCTCGCGCCGCAGTTGCTGGGTGCCACGCTGACGGCCGCCACGCGTACGGCGCTCGATCGCGCCGCGAGCGGCGCGCAGGCGCTGCTGCTGCTGCTGGCATCGCCAGAGTTCCTGCACCGCTGAGCCGCCGGGCATGGAGGAACCATGAAAAGACGCGAATTCCTGGGGAGTGCCGCGCTGGCCACGGCCGGATCACTGCTGACACGCAGGGTTGTCTTCGCGGATACGGCCGGCCAGTCGCGCCTGGTGGTGATCGTGATGCGTGGCGCGGTGGACGGTCTGTCGGCGGTGCCCCCGGTGGGTGATCCGGATTACGTGAAGCTGCGTGGTGCGCTTGCCATTGCCACGCCCGGCGCCGCCGATGGTGCCTTGAAGCTCGATGGCTTGTTTGGCCTGCATCCTGCCTTCAGCTTCCTGCAGCAGTCCTACGTCGCGCGGGAGCTCGTGGTCTGTCATGCGGTGGCCAGCGGCTATCGTGAACGTTCGCACTTTGATGGCCAGAACGTGCTCGAAAGCGGTGGCGTCATGCCCGGTACCCTCGACACCGGCTGGTTGAACCGTGCGCTGGACAGCTTGCCGCGCGGTGCCACGGGGGGCGCCCCGGCGGTGGCGCTGGGCGCCAACGTGCCGCTGCTGCTGCGCGGTCCGGTGGATGTGACCTCCTGGTCTCCAACCCGGCTGACGGCAGTGGACGATGACTCCCTGCAGCGTGTGGCGGAGCTGTATGCCGGGGATCCGCTGCTGTCGAAGCGGCTGGGGGAGGCGCTGGCGGCCGATGCCATCGCCCGTGGCACGGCCGAAGGCCTGGCGGGTGGGATGTCCGGTGATGCGACCGGGATGAAGCCGCCGGCCAGGGCAAACAGGTCCCGCTACGACGAGGTGGCGCGCGCCGCGGCGGGATTCCTGCGCCACGATCACGGTCCCCGGTTGGCCGTGTTCGACACCACGGGGTGGGATACGCACGCCAATGAAGGCGGTGCACGCGGTCAGCTGGCGCAGCGCTTCCTGGAACTCGATGCCGGCCTGCGCACGCTCAAGGAGCAAAGTGGCCCCGCCTGGCGCAACACCGCGGTCATCGCGATCACCGAGTTCGGGCGCACCGCCGCCGTCAATGGCACGGGCGGCAGTGATCATGGCACCGGCACCGTTGCGTTGCTGCTGGGTGGCGCGGTCAATGGCGGGCGGATGCTGGCGGACTGGCCCGGCCTGTCGCAGCGGGCGCTGTACCAGCAGCGTGACTTGGCGCCGACCCTGGACCTGCGCGCGGTGCTCAAGGGTGTGCTGGCGGATCACATGGGCGTGCCGCAGCACGCGCTGGACGACGAAGTGTTTCCGGACAGCGGCACGATCAGGCCGGTGCGGGATTTGATTCGCGCCTGATCTGAGGGCTGCGTCATCCGCGCGCGGCGCGCGCCAGGAAGGTGTTCCGGAAACCGGCTACTTCCGCTCTGGCGCCGCAGCAGACGCCGGTGGTGTTTCAGGGGCCGAGGACGGCGCGGAACTGGCGGGACGGGTGATCACGCGGGTGTTGTGCTCGGGCATGTACAGCGGACCGCGCTGGCCACAGGCGGACAGCAGCGCCGCGGCGGCCAGGCTCCCCATCAGCACGGCCTCGCCCAGCAGCGCCATCCGGGTCCGCTTACGCATACATCGGCCGTCCGTCGCGCAGGTTGAGCCAGCCGCGGATCACGCGGTAGGCGATCCAGATGCCGACCAGGGCGATGCCGATCGGCAGGGTGGCGAAGCCCACCAGCACCAGCATCAGGGGTATCGACACCAGCCACACCGCGAGCGACAGCAGCGCGCCCCACCAGAAGGTGCGGATCTGCCAGCGGAAGTGCGACTCGAGGAAGGTGCCGCGGACGTCGCCGCGGCGCACGTAGTTCAGGATCACCGCGATGATCGACGGCAGTCCGAACACGAAGCTGCCCACCACTGTCACGGGACTGGTGACGCCGATCAGCACCGACAGCGCATGCAGCGCATAGATGATGTTGGTGTAGGTGACCAGGGAATCGCGGGGTTGGTTGTCCATGGTGCCGCCGGGTTGATTGTTTATGGCCGCAGTGTATCAGTCCTTGGCTTTCAGCTTCGCGCCGACCCGCCGGTAGGCCTCGCGGAACGGGATGCCTTCTTTCACCACCAGTTCGTAGGCCTGCTGCGCGGCGTGGATCGAGCGGTCCAGGCGGATGTTTTCGCGCTGGAACGACATGGCGTCGATGGCGGCCGGCAGGATGTCCAGCGTCCGGGTCGCGACGTCGATGCCGCGGAACAGCGGCGGTTTCAGCAGCTGCAGGTCGCGCTGGTAGCCCGAGGGCAGCTTGGCGCAGATCCCCAACGCCTCGTTCAGCGCCGCGGTGGCGGTGGCGGTGCGGCCGCGCACCAGCTCGAACACGTCCGGGTTGCGCTTCTGCGGCATGATCGAGGAACCGGTGGTGAACGCGTCCGGCAGCGCCACGAACCCGAACTCCTGGGTATAGAACAGCAATACGTCGGCGGCGAAGCGTCCCAGGTCCTGCATCAGCAGGGTGAGTTCGAACAGCAGGTGGGCCTCGGCCTTGCCGCGAGACAGCTGCGCGGAAGTCACCGGTTCCTGGATGGAGTCGAAGCCCAGCTCGCGCGTGGTGGCGCCCCGGTCGAGCGGCAGGCCCGGGGCGCCGTAGCCGGCGGCGCTGCCCAAGGGGTTCCTGCCCAGCCGCTGCAGCACGCCGCGCAGGTTGGTCGCGTCATCGCGGATTTCCGCGGCGAAACCGCCGGCCCACAGCGGCACCGAACTCGGCATGGCCTGCTGCATGTGGGTGTAGCCCGGCAGCGCGGTGTCCCGTTCGCGCGCGGCGAGGCCATCCAGCGCCGCCGCCACCTTTTCGGCACCGGCGGCGAGTTCGTCCACCACTTCGCGCAGGTACAGGCGCAGGGCGGTCAGCACCTGGTCATTGCGCGAGCGGCCCAGGTGGATGCGGCCGCCGGCCGGACCGATGCGCTGCGTCAGGCGCGTTTCCAGCGCCGTCTGGCCGTCCTCGTCGGCGAGGCTGATGTGCCATTCCCCCCGGGCGTGCCCGGCCGCGATGGCACTCAGCCCCTCGGTGATGGCCGCCAGATCTTCGGCCGAGAGCAGCTTCTGCGCATGCAGCATGCGGGCGTGCGCCAGCGAGGCGCGCACGTCGTGCTTCACCAGCCGCTCATCCAGCAGGTAGTCATCACCCGCCGTGTAGGCGAGCACGCGCGCGTCGAGCGGCGCGCCCTTGTCCCACAGCCGGCTCATGACGCCTTGGCGGCCAGCTGTTCGTTGGCCGGAATGGCCTTGGCGTCGGCCACGATCAGCGTGCCGGTGCCCTCGTTGGTGAACACCTCGCCCAGGATGCCCTCGGGTGCCGAGTAGGACACGACGTGCACGCGGCGTACGCCGCCCCTGATGGCGCTCTCGATGGCGCGCGTCTTGGGCAGCATGCCGTCGCTTATGGCCCCGGACTCACGCAGGCGTTCGAGGCCCGCGAGGTCGGTGTAGGAAATCAGCGAACCCGGGTCGCTCAAGCGCTCCAGGATGCCCGGCGCACCGGTGCACAGGATGAGCTTTTCAGCTGACAGCGCCGCGCCGATCGCGGCGGCCACGGTGTCGGCGTTGATGTTGAGCAGCGTGCCCCGGTCGTCGGCCGACAGCGGGCTGATCACCGGCATGTAGCCGTCGTCCAGCAGCTTGCGGATGGGGGTGGTATCGATGCGGTCGATGTCGCCCACCAGGCCGTAGTCCACGGTCTCGCTGCTGCCTTCCAGCTTGACCGGCGGGCGCTTGTGCGCCTGGACCACGCCGGCATCGACGCCCGACAGGCCTACCGCCTGGACCTCGAGTTCGCGGCAGGCGGCGAGGATGCGGGTGTTGATCAGGCCGGAGAGCACCATGGAGGTGACCTCGATGGACTTCTCATCGGTCACGCGCCGGCCCTGCACCATGCGGCTTTGCACGCCGAGCGCGCCTTCCACTTCGGTCAGCTGCGGGCCGCCGCCATGTACCATGACGACCTTCACGCCCATGTAGTACAGGATGCTGACCTGTTCCATCAGCGCGCGCGTGAGGACCGGGTCGCCGAACACTCCGCCGCCGGCCTTGACCACGAAGGTCTTGCCCTTGTACATGCGGATGTAAGGCGCCGCATCCTTGAGGGCGCGGATGGCGAGGTTCTGGCTGCCCCGATGCATGTTCATCAGTGTGCTTCCTTGAGCATTCGGTGAAGGACCGCCATCTGGACCACCAGACGGTTGTGGGCTTCGCGCAGCACCACGCTGCGCGGACCGTCGAGCACCTCGTCGGCGATCGCGGTATTGCGGCGTACCGGCAGGCAGTGCATCAGCCGGCAGGCAGCATCGGTGTGGGTGAACCAGTCGTTGCGCACGCACCAGTCCTTGAGGTCGGCGCGCAGTGCTGCATCCGCCGCGGCGTCACCGTAGGCACCGGTGGCACCCCATTCCTTGGCATAGACGACCTGCGCGCCCGCGAGCGCCTCGCGCCGGTCGCTGGTTTCGCTGACCCGGCCGCCCGCGGCCGCGGCCGCGCGTCGTGCCTTGTCCATCAGCGGCGCCGGCAGCGCGAAGCCTTCGGGGCGCAGCACCACCACGTCCATGCCGCGCTGGGCCGCCATGTGCAGCGCCGTCGCGGGCACCGCCAGCGGCAGGGCGCGCGGATGCCACACCCAGGACAGCACGAACCGGCCATTGCGCGGCACGCCGATGTCGTCCATGGTCTTCCAGTCGGCCAGCGCCTGGCAGGGGTGGCTCATCGCCGACTCAAGGTTGATCAGCGGCTTGTCTCCCACCAGGTCCGCCATGGCGTTGAAGGTGGTTTCGTTGAGGTCAGCCTGCAGGTCGCTGCCGTCGGCAAAGGCGCGGACTCCCAGGATGTCGCAGAACGAGGCCAGCACCGGCAGGCCCTCGCGGATATGTTCGGCGGCTTCGCCGTCCATCGCGACTCCGGGACGGCTTTCCATCTTGTAGGTGCCGCTGCCGGGGGTGATCACGAACGAACTGCCGCCCAGTTTCGACATGCCGGCCTGCATCGAGGCCAGGGTGCGCAGGGAGTTGTTGAAAAACAGCAGTCCCAGGACCTTGCCGGCCAGCGCCTGCGGTTCCGGGTGTTCCACCAGGCGTTGCGCCAGCTGCAGCAGCTCCACCACCTGTTCGCGTGAAAAGTCCGCGAGGTCAAAGAAGCGTTTCATGCCGGCAGCTCCGACAGGGCGGTGCGCAGCACGTCGACGTGCTCCTCCAGCAACGTGAACGGCGCCAGCAGCCGCAGCACGTTGGGATCGCTGCTGGTGCCGGTGAGGATGTTGCGCGCGAGCAGTTCACGCTGCACGTCCCTGGCCGGGCGGGTGGTGATGAGGCCGGTGAGCTGCCCGGCGCCCTGGTGGCCCGTCACGGGGCCCACGACGCAGGTGTCGCGCACGTAGGCGCCGACGCGCCGTACCCGCGCCAGCAGGTCCTCGGACTCAATGGCCTCGATGGTCGCCTCGATGGCCGCGCAGGCCAGGGGGCCTGCGCCGAAGGTGGTGCCCAGGGCATCCATGGCAAGCGCGGCCGCGGTCCGGTCCGACATCAGAAGCGCCGAACAGGGGTAGCCGTTGCCCAGTGCCTTGGCGGTGGTGATCATGTCCGGCGTGACGCCGTAGAGATTGGCCGCGAACGGATGGCCGGTGCGGCCGACGCCGCACTGCACCTCGTCGAAGATCAGCGCTGCACCGGTGTCATCACAGCGCTTGCGCAGCGCCTGGAGGTAGGGCCCGCCCAGGTCATAGGCACCGCCCAGCCCCTGCACGGGTTCGACGATCACCGCGGCGGTCTGTTCGGTCACCTGCCGCGCGATGGTGTCGAGGTCGCTGCGCGACATGAAATCCACGTCGAAGGGCGCGCGCGGGAAGCCGTACCACTTGCTGGCGGCGCCCCAGGTGACGGCGGCGGCGGCGGCGGTGCGGCCGTGGAAGCTGTGTTCCAGCGCCACCACCCGGGTGCGGCCGGGGCGCAGGCGGAATGCCATCTTCAGGGCGTTTTCATTGGCCTCGGCGCCGCTGTTGACGAAGAACACGGTGTCGAGTCCCAGGCCGGCGAAGCGCACCAGGCGGTCCGCTGCGCGCAGCCGTACGTCCATGGGCACGGCGTTGGTCTGGAACTGGCAGGCGCGGGCCTGTTCGGTGACGGCACGGGTCCAGCCGGGATGGCCATAGCCCAGGGCGGCGACGGCGTGACCGCCGTACAGGTCGAGCACCTTGCGGCCATCGCGGGTGTACAGCCAGACGCCTTCCGCGCGTTCCACGGGCAGCGGGTACTGGGCGAAGACCTTCGCCAGGTGATCGGGGAGGGCGGCGGATTGTGGTTGGGCATTCATGGCATCGGGACTCGCTCGATTCAGGTCCAGCCCGGCGCCGGGGCGGTGAGGCCCGCCGTCTCGGGCAGTTCAAACAACCGGTTCATCCACTGCACGGCGCCACCGGCGGCACCCTTGACCAGGTTGTCGATGGCGCAGGTGACGGCGATGGTACGGCCGTTGGCGGTGGCGGACAGGTGGGCGTAGTTGCTGGTGGCCACGTGTTTCACGTGGGGCGCGTTCGCGGACACCCGTACGAACGGCGCGTGCGCATAGAAGTCCTGCAGCGCCTGCACGGCCTGTGCGCTGTCCACGGCGCTGGTCAGCGCGCCCTGCACGGTGACATGGATGCCGCGGGCGAAGGGGCCGGAGTGCGGCACGAAGGCGAATTCCGCCGCAACACCCGAGGCGGCCAGTGCCAGTGCGGCGACCTCCGGTGCGTGGCGGTGGCCCAAGGCGTTGTAGGCATACAGGTCGCTGTTGCGCAGCGGATGGTGTGTGCCTTCCACGGGCTTGCGGCCCGAACCGGTGCTGCCGGTCACACCGCTGACGAACAGCATCGGTGACGCGAGGCCCAGCGCCAGCAGCGGCACGCTGGCCAGCAGGATGGCGGTGGCAAAGCACCCCGGGTGCGCGATGTGCGGCGTGGGTGACTGCGCCAGATGTTCGGGCACGGCGCAGGTGAACTGCGCCTGCCGGCCGGGCGCGCCATGGGCGTGCTTGTATACGGCTTCATAGGCCGTGACGTCGGCGTAGCGGTAGTCGGCGGAGATGTCGACCACGCGCGGCCGGGCCCCGGCCTGGTTGGCGGCGGTCAGCAGCGAGTCCACCAGTGCGGCGGCGGCGCCGTGGGGCGCGGCGCAGAACAGCGCGGAACGCGGCAGTTCGCACACCAGCCGCTGCATCTGCTGCTGTGACACGAACTTCGTGTCCGGGTAGGCGCAGGCCAGGTGCGGAAAGGCGCTGGATACGGCTTCCCCGGGCTGGCTGTCGGACATGATGCCGGCGAGTTCGAAGCGCGGATGGGTGGCGAGCAGGCGCAGCAGTTCGCCGGCCACGTAGCCGCTGCCACCCAGCACCAGCGCCGGGATCGGGCTGTCGTGCGAACCGGGCAGGGTCATGCAGCCTCTCCGCTGGTGTCGCCGGGGCTGCGCACCGGCAGCTTCAGCGCTTCGATGATGCTGTCGCCGAGCGCGGCGCCGTTGCTCATGGCATTGAAGCCGCGCACCCCGGTCTGTTCCTCGATGATCTTCACGCCCGCCTGGTTGTCGGTGGCCGGACCGGTCACGGCGCAGGGTTCGACCTGGAAGCGTTCGCGCAGCAGCTTGACGCCGCCCCAGGCCGCCACCGGGTCGTTGGCCGACAGCACCACGCCGGTCAGCGCGGCGCGAATGTCGGCGCAATCCAGGATGGCATCGACGCCATAGGTGCCCAGCAGGCCATCGCCCAGCTCGAACACGATGACGTCGGGCTTCTTTTCCGACAGCTGCGTGATCATGGTGCGGGTCAGCGCCGGACCGTTGGTGCGCGTGGTGGTGACCACGCCCAGGTCGGTGAAAATGGCGGAGTGGCGCGCGCCCGCGTCCTCGAACGCCAGGATGTCACGGCGCAGGGACACACCCGTGGCCTTGAAGGCGTCGATGGTCAGGCCGCGGTGGCGCATGCGGCTGATGATGGCGCTGGCGGCCGCGGTCTTGCCGGCCTCCATGCAGGTACCGGCCAGGGCCACCACCGGTACGCCGTGGGCGTTGAGGGGCGCCGCCGCGTCGAGCTTGCGGAAGCCCACGCGCGCCGGCACGCCGATGCGTTCGCCCAGGTAGGGAAAGGTCAGCACGCCGCCGAGCACGCGGCAGTCGAACGGCCGGCCCTTGTCGGGATTGGCGGAGTCGCACACGCCCAGCACACCGCCGATGTTCAGCATCTGGATCACGTCGCCCGGCTTGACGCTCGCGGGGATGTGGCCGGAGTAGCCGAACAGCGCGTTGCGGTGCCCCAGGGCGCCCACCACGATGTCGCCCTTGCCGACCTTGGCCATGCGGCCGCTGGTGAGTTCCAGCGTGTTGTACGTCGACTTGTTGGTCAGGATTTCCACGACCACCACCACGCCCTCTTCGGCGGGGATGTCCGCGGTGATGCGCACCTCGCGCGCGAGGTTGCAGGCCTGGGTGACGGAGGCGATCTTGTCGACGACCACGCTTCTCATGTTCAGCCGTCCTTTTTTGCAAGTTCGCCGGCGCGGGTATGGAACACGCCGGTCAGGGACACGATGCGGGAGAACCCGAGCGCATCGCTGGCGCTCCACTCGCCGGCTGCCTCGCCGTACACGCCCTTGGAGGCGGCCATCAGCGAGTACGGGGACTCCACGCCCTCGATGAACAGGCTGCCCGGGCGCAGCAGGACATGCACGTCGCCGGTCACGCGCGCCTGGGAGGACAGCATCAGTGCCTCGATGTCGCGGCACACCGGGTCGAGCAGCTGGCCCTCGTGCACCAGGTCGCCGTAGGGCTGGGCCACCGCTTCCTTGATGCGCTGCTGGCGCGGGGTCATGACCAGTTTTTCCAGCTCGCGGTGCGCGTTCAGCAGGATGTCGGCGGCGGGTGCCTCGAAGGCCACGCGGCCCTTGGTGCCGATGATGGTGTCGCCCAGGTGGATGCCGCGGCCGATGCCGAAGCGCGCGCCGATGGCCTCCAGCTGTTCGATCACGGCGACCGGGTCGAGGGCCTTGCCATCCAGGCCGGCGGGTCTGCCCTGTTCGAAGCGCACCGTGTGGCGCTCCGGCGCCGCGGGGTGGGTGAAGGCGTCGCGCGACAGTACCCAGGCGTCATCCGGGATGCTGCCCCGGGAGGTGAGGGTTTCCTTGCCGCCGATGGACACGCCCCACAGGCCGCGGTTGGTGGAGTAGGCCGCGCCATACGGCGGTACCGGCAGTTTGCGCTCCGTCAGGTACGCCAGTTCCTGCTGGCGCGTGAAGGCATGGTCGCGCACCGGGGCGATGATTTCGAGTTCCGGTGCCAGGGTGCGCAGCGCGACCTCGAACCGCACCTGGTCGTTGCCGGCCGCGGTGCAGCCGTGGGCGATGCTGTTGGTACCGAGCTTGCGTGCCATGTGGGCGATGGTCTGTGCCTGCATCACGCGCTCGGCGCCCACGGACAGCGGGTACAGGTTGCCGCGGCGCACGTTGCCCATGATCAGGAAGCGCAGCACCTGCTCGAAGTAATCGGCGCGCGCATCGACCATGTGATGCTCGACGGCACCCAGGGCGAGGGCGCGCTGCCGCAGGGTCGCGGCGGCCTTGGCGTCGATGCCGCCGGTGTCCACCACCACGGTGATGATCGGGCGCTGGTAGTTCTCCGCAAGCCATGGCACCAGGAACGAGGTGTCGAGACCGCCGGAATAAGCAAGGACGATGGGCTTGGCGCCCTGGGCCGAGGCATTGGACATTGGAAATTAAACCCTGAAGGTCGAGCGCAGGCGCGCGATCAGGCCGGACTGGGCGCGTTCACTGCGGGTTGCGATGAAAATGGTGTCGTCACCGGAAATGGTGCCGACGACCTCGGGCCACTCGGCCTTGTCGATGGCCACGGCCACGCTGCCGGCAGAGCCGATGGTGGTCTTGACCACGATGAGGCAGGAACCGGCGGTGAGGATCTGGCGCACGAATGGCGCGAGGGCGCCGAAATTGCCGTTGGCGCCGGTGACATCGTCCGACGGCGCGACGTAGCGGCCGGCGGCCTTGAGCACGCCCAGGTCGCGCAGGTCGCGGCTGATGGAGGACTGGGTCACCTCGAAGCCATCCCGCTGCAGCATGAGCACGAGGTCGTCCTGCCGGCGCACGACATCGTTGCGCAGGATGCGCACGATGGCATGGCGGCGGTCAGCCTGTTGAGTGTCATGGAGCACGGCGGGGTCCCGGAGTTTGCGCATAAGCGTGCATATAGTATGCATAAAAATGCACGGTAGTGCAATACCGGGTGAACGGGCCCGCGAAATGCCCGTTTCAGGGGCGTGCGGCTGCTACTTGTCCAGCGTATATACGATGTCCGCGCCGCCCACCTGGCCGGCCTCGGTGCGGATCATCCAGTGGTCACCCAGCGTGTAGCGTAGCTTCACGGTGTTGAGCGTTTGTGTCAGTCCCAGGCCGTAACTCACGTACAGCCTCGGGGACAGGTAGCGCCCCAGCACCAGCGACGTCTCGTTGTAGATATTGGATTCCACGCCGACGTCGGTGATGCCGATCTTCGAGCCGAGCTGCTGGCCGATGATGGCCGCACCCTGGCCCAGCAGTTCATTGTTGGTGGCGCCGCGCGAAGCGGCGGTGCTGCCGGCCACACTGGTGGTCTGTCCCGCCATCAGTCCGCCGCCGGCCAGGATCAGCTGCGCAATCTCCTGTTGCGGCAGCGGCGGTTCGGAAAAGAACGACATCCGCGGCGCGCGCAGCGAGCCCCGCACGTAGATGCCCGCCAGGGTGGCACCGGTGGTCGGGTCGTCGAAGTGCTTCACGGCACGCACCTCGATGCCCGGGTCGTTCACCGGCCCGCCGCTGAAAATCAGCCGGCCGCGGTCGATCGACAGCTTGCGGCCATAGGCGGTGTATTCGCCCTGGGTCACATTGACCTCGCCGGTGGCGCGGGTGACCTGTTCGCCACTGCCGGCGTGGGTGGTGATGCTGCCGCCCAGGTGGGCCTTGAGCCCGCGGGCGTCCAGGGTGACGTTGTCCCCCAGGCTCAGGGTGATGTCGCTCGTCACCTTGAAGTGCGGGCCGGGATCCTCGGGCCGGGACTCATCCACGATGACCTCGTCCGAGGAGGGCAGCACGGCATTGGTCAGGTCCGCCGGCGCGAGATGCGCGTGCGGAATGTTCACGCTGCCGGTGACCGCGATGCTGGAGCCGTCGATGTCGAAGGTCAGGTTGGGGGAGGCATCCACCTGTGCCTCGGGCACGTCCGCGACGCGCAGGTTGTCGCCGGTCAGCGTGAAAACACCGTGCGGTGCCGAGTTCTGCCACTGCAGCCTGCCGTGGGTTTCGGCATGCCCCGCGCCCAGCCGTGCGGCGCCGTTGAATGCCAGGCTGTTGCCCGACAGGCTGGCGGTGATGCTGGCCGCGCGCAGTGCGAGGTTGACGCGATACAGGTCCAGTTCACCGCCGGTGAGGGACAGGTCGCCGGCCAGCAGCGGCGTGCCGAGCGTGCCGGCCAGCTTGAGCCCCGCGTCCAGCCGGCCGGCGGCGCGGTCCACCTGCGGTACGTACAGCGGGATGAAATCCAGTTCATCGGTCCGCAGCTGCAGCTGGCCGGACAGCGGCATGGCACGCCAGTCTTCGGCGCCGCGCTGCACGCTGATCTGCCCGTTGAGGGAGCCCACCGGCCCCGCGTCCAGCCCGAGCCGGGTCACGATTTCCTGCGCGCCGGCATTCACCACGACACTGCCACTGCCCAGGGTAGTG
>Ga0153956_1000713_pt1 | contig 34481 bp, 28 predicted proteins | sample TSFL040MetaG_FD_104704 | JGI IMG/M metagenome (GOLD analysis project Ga0153956, IMG submission 104704) | Attine ant fungus gardens microbial communities from Florida, USA - TSFL040 MetaG | ecosystem: Host-associated > Fungi > Mycelium > Unclassified | place: USA: Florida, Wekiwa Springs... | reverse complement strand
CCGTTCCGCTGCCTCGCGCACAATGGCGAGATCAACACGATCCGCGGCAACAAGAACTGGATGACCAGCCACGAGATCAAGATGGCGGCCAACGCGTTCGGCGAGCATTCGGAGGACATCAAGCCGGTAATCCCGGCGGGCGCATCGGACACCGCCGCGCTCGACGCGACGTTCGAGGCGATCTGCCGCTCGGGCCGCGATGCGCCGACCGCCAAGCTGATGCTGGTGCCCGAGGCGTGGGGACCGAAGGGCGAGATGCCCAAGGCGCATCTCGACATGTACAAATATCTCGCCAGCGTGATGGAGCCGTGGGACGGCCCGGCAGCGCTGGCGATGACCGATGGCCGCTGGGCGGTCGCGGGCATGGACCGCAACGCGCTGCGCCCCTTGCGCTACAGTCTGACCAGCGACGGGCTGCTGATCGTCGGATCGGAAACCGGCATGGTCGTGGTGCCCGAGGCGACGGTGATCGAGAAGGGACGGCTCGGGCCGGGCCAGATGATCGCGGTCGATCTCGACCAGGGTCGGGTGTTCCACGATCGCGAGGTCAAGGATCGCATCGCCGGCGAACATGATTATGCCGCGATGATCGGCAATTTCCTTGCGCTCGACGATCTGCCCAGGGGCGATACCGGGCCGACGCGGTTCGACCGCGCCGAGCTCGCGCGCCGTCAGGTCGCGGCCGGGCAGACGCTGGAGGATATGGAGTTGATCCTCGCGCCGATGGTCGAGGGCGCCAAGGAAGCGGTCGGCTCGATGGGCGACGATACGCCGCTCGCTGTCATCTCGGACAAGCCGCGGCTGATCAGCCAGTTCTTCCGCCAGAACTTCAGCCAGGTCACCAATCCGCCAATCGACAGCTTGCGCGAGCGCTACGTGATGTCGCTCAAGACGCGCTTCGGCAATCTCGCCAACATCCTCGATACCGGCGAGCGGAGCGACGGCGTGCTGGTGCTCGAGTCGCCGGTGCTGACCGGCGCCGACTGGTTGCGGCTCAAGGTGTATTTCGGCCCGCAGGTGGCTGAGATCGACTGCACGTTCGAGACCGGCGGCACCGCCGAGACGCTGCGCGCCGCGATCCAGCGCATCCGCAACGAAGCCGAGCAGGCGGTGCGCGAGGGGCGCAGCGAATTGTTCCTCAGCGACATCGCGATCGGTCCCGATCGCGTCGGCATCGCCGGCGTGCTGGCCGCCGCCGCCGTCCACACGCATTTGGTGCGGAAGGGCCTGCGCTCCTATGCCAGCATCAACATCCAGACCGCCGAATGCCTCGACACGCATTATTATGCGGTGCTGATCGGCGTCGGCGCGACGACGGTGAACGCGTATCTCGCCGAAGCCGCGATCGTCGATCGCCATGCGCGCGGGCTGTTCGGCGATATGGGCGTCGAGCAATGCCTGAAGAACCACCGCAAGGCGATCGACGAAGGGCTGCTCAAGATCATGTCGAAGATGGGGATCGCGGTGATCTCCAGCTATCGCGGCGGCTATAATTTCGAAGCGGTGGGCCTCAGCCGCGCGCTGGTCCACGATCTTTTCCCGGGCATGCCGGCGAAGATCTCGGGCGAGGGATACGCCTCGCTCCACCTCAACGCGCAGCTCCGCCACGATCAGGCGTTCGACGAGGCGGTGACGACCTTGCCGATCGGCGGCTTCTACCGCCAGCGCCACACCGGCGAGACGCATGCCTATTCGGCGCAACTGATGCACCTGCTGCAGACCGCGGTCGCGACCGACAGCTATTCGACCTATCTGCAATTTGCGCGCGGTGTGGCCGACCTGCCGCCGGTCTATCTGCGCGACCTGCTGCAGTTCAATTTCCCCGACGAAGGGATTCCGGTCGAACAGGTCGAGGCGATCACCGAAATCCGCAAGCGTTTCGTTACGCCCGGCATGTCGCTCGGCGCGCTCAGCCCCGAAGCGCACGAGACGCTGGCGATCGCGATGAACCGGATCGGCGCCAAGGCCGTCTCGGGCGAGGGCGGCGAGGACAAGGCGCGCTATCAACCGTACGAGAATGGCGATAACGCCAATTCGACGATCAAGCAGATCGCCAGCGGGCGGTTCGGCGTGACGGCGGAATATCTCAACGCCTGCGAGGAGATCGAGATCAAGGTCGCGCAGGGCGCCAAGCCCGGCGAGGGCGGCCAGTTGCCCGGCTTCAAGGTCACCGAATTCATCGCGAAGCTGCGCCACGCGACGCCGGGCGTGACTTTGATCTCCCCGCCGCCGCACCACGACATCTATTCGATCGAGGATCTGGCGCAGCTGATCTACGACCTGAAGATGATAAACCCGCGCGCGCGGGTGTGCGTGAAGCTCGTCTCGTCGGCGGGGATAGGCACGGTGGCGGCGGGCGTCGCCAAGGCGCATGCTGACGTGATCCTCGTCGCCGGCCATGTCGGCGGCACCGGTGCCTCTCCGCAGACCAGCATCAAATATGCCGGCACGCCGTGGGAGATGGGCCTCAGCGAGGTCAACCAGACGCTGACGCTCAACGGCCTGCGCGGACGGATCAAATTGCGCGCCGATGGTGGGCTCAAGACCGGGCGCGACATCGTGATCGCCGCGATCCTGGGCGCCGAGGAGTTCGGCATCGGCACGCTCAGCCTCGTCGCGATGGGCTGCATCATGGTGCGGCAATGCCATTCGAACACCTGCCCGGTCGGCGTATGCACGCAGGATGCGAAGCTGCGCGAGAAATTCACCGGCTCACCCGAAAAGGTCATCAACCTGATGACCTTCATCGCCGAGGAAGTGCGCGACATTCTCGCGCGGCTGGGCTTCAAGAGCCTCGACGAGGTGATCGGACGCACAGAGTTGCTCCGCCAGGTCAGCCGCGGCGCCGAGCATCTCGACGACCTCGATCTCAACCCGGTCCTCGCCAAGGTCGATGCCGACGACAGCGAGCGCCGCTTTTCGCTCTCGACCTTCCGGAACGAGGTGCCGGACAGCCTCGACGCGCAGATGATTAAGGACGCCGCGCACGTCTTCTCGCGCGGCGAGAAGATGCAACTGACCTATTCCGTGCGGAATACGCATCGCGCGGTCGGCACGCGGCTCTCGTCGGAGATCACGCGCAAGTTCGGCATGTCCAAGCTCGCCGACGGCCATGTCCATATCCGTTTGCGTGGTTCAGCGGGGCAGAGCCTCGGCGCGTTCCTGTGCAAGGGCGTGACGATCGAGGTGTTCGGCGATGCCAACGATTATGTCGGCAAGGGCCTGTCGGGCGGCAAGATCGTGCTGCGCCCGGCGGTCAGCTCTCCGCTCGCCAGCCAGGACAATACGATCATCGGCAACACCGTGCTCTACGGCGCGACCTCAGGGCAATTGCTCGCGGCGGGCCAGGCGGGCGAGCGCTTCGCGGTGCGCAATTCGGGCGCGACCGTGGTGGTCGAGGGCTGCGGCGCGAACGGCTGCGAATATATGACCGGCGGCGTCGCGGTGGTGCTGGGCCGGGTCGGCGCCAATTTCGGCGCGGGCATGACTGGCGGTATGGCCTTCGTGTATGATGCGGACGGCAGCTTCGAGCGCCGCGCCAATCCCGAGAGCATCGTGTGGCAGCGGCTGAAGTCGCTGCACTGGGAATCGGTGCTGCTCAACCTCGTCCGCGCGCACCACGCCGCGACCGACAGCAAATGGTCCGCGAGCCTGCTCGACGACTGGGGCCGCGTCGCGGACCATTTCTGGCAGGTCGTGCCGAAGGAGATGCTCGAACGCCTCGACCATCCGCTCGATGACAGCGCGGAGCTTGTCGCGGCGGAATGATGGTGTGCGGCAAGCTCCTTCACTGCTAGCCCGGCGTCTACAGGACGTTTCGGCAGTGGCGGTAATTGCCGCACTGTTCATCGGTTTCGGGCTGTTCATATACGAAGGCTCTGGCGCGCCGAATGCGCCGCAGACGACGGCTTCGGCGAAGATAGTCGGCTTCGATGTCTATTCGGGAAGCCGGTTCAGGCCCGCCCAGACGAATGTATCGGTCGAATTCGCCGATGGGCGTCGGGACACCTTTCTGGTCGACGCCGATGCAGCTTCGCGATGCCGTGTCGGCGACACGATCCAGTTAGATGAAGCGAAGGCGCGGGCAGGCTTCGCCAAGGTAATGATCCCGCCACGGCCGTGCAGGTGACCGGCCCTTAGCGGTTGTCAGCGGATCGTGCTCCGCTAAGAGTCATGGCCATGTGGCAGCTTTATCAATTCCCGCTTTGTCCCTTCTCGCGCAAGGTCCGGCTCCTGCTGGGCGAGAAGGGCGTGGGCTATGAGCTGAAGCGCGAATCGCCCTGGGCGCCGACCGACGAGTTCCTCGACATGAACCCGGCGGGGCAGACGCCGGTGATGGTCGATGCCAGCCGCCCGGGGCCGCCGCTGATCGATTCGATGGCGATCTGCGAATATTTCGAGGAGACGGTCGACAAGGCGGCGATGATCAATGGCACCGCCGCCAATCGCGCCGAGATTCGCCGGCTGGTCGCCTATTTCGATACCGTTTTCTACCGCTACGTGACTGCGCCCTTGCTCCACGAGCGGATGGAGAAGAGGCTGGCTAATCTCGGCGCGCCCAGCTCGACCGCGATGCGCGAATCGATGAAGGCGGCGAACGAGCAGCTCGACTACGTCGCCTTCCTGCTCGATCACCGCAACTGGCTGGCGGGCGCGACGATGAGCCTCGCCGATCTCGCTGCAGCGGCGCAGATTTCTGTCGTGGATTATCTCGGCGGGATCGACTGGCGCGGGCACGAGCAGGCGGCGCGCTGGTACAGGGGGTTGAAGAGCCGCCCTTCCTTTCGCCCCCTTCTGAGCGAGCGGATGGAAATGATTCCGCCTGCGCCGCATTATGCCGACGTCGATTTCTGATGCACGTCACGCATGATGCGGGTGCGCCGGCGGCGGAAACGATCGCCTTCGACGATTTCCTGAAGGTCGATATCCGCGTCGGCACGATCGTCGCCGCCGATCCCTTTCCCGAGGCGCGCAAGCCCGCGTTCAAGCTGACGATCGATTTTGGCCCGGTGATCGGCACAAAGCGCTCCTCGGCACAGATCACCGAGCATTACGCGCCGGACGATCTGGTCGGGCGGCAGGTCGCGGCGGTGGTCAATTTCCCGCCGCGCCAGATCGGGCCATTCATGTCCGAGGTGTTGACGCTCGGCTTTCCCGATACCGACGGCAAGGTCGTGCTGGCGAGCCCGAGCGAGAATGTGCCGAACGGCGGGCGCCTCTTCTAGCGCGCGATTAATATCCCGACGAGCGCGGCGAGGCTGACCAGGCACAGGAAGCCGTTGATCACGATCAGCAAGGCCGCTGGCAGACGGCGGATTTCGGGCTTGGGCTGCCAGGCATCGGGCACCAGCTCGCGCCACACGGCGGCGAGGAAGCAGAAGGCGCTGAACAGCGCCAGCATCGCTCCGGTCGCGAGCGTCAACCAGTCGACCACGACATCCTTGAGCAAAGCCCGCGCGCCGATCCCGCTCGCCAGCGCGGCCAGGCCGGTGCGCACCCACGCGGCATAGGTCCGCTCGGCCGCCAGCACGGTGCGGTCGGCGGCGAGCTCGGTGCGGCGATCGGCGGAATCGGTCTGCTGGTCGGTGCTGTGCTCGATGACGTGTGCGCTGTGCGCGATCTCGCGGTGTGTCGCCGCCGCCTGGGCCTGAGCCTTCTCAACCTGAGCCTTCTCCATCCGCGCCGAACGCACGGGATAGCCCGGAGTTTCAGTCCGACAGGCTCTTCGACGCCTGCTCGAACATGTCCTTGCTCAGCCCCTCGGTCGCCAGAATGCGTGCGAGTTCGGCGCGCATCAGCACGGCGCGGTCGGCATCGAAGCGGCGCCAGCGGCCGAGTGGGGGAAGCAGTTTCGCCGCGGTCTGCGGATTGAGCTTGTCGAGCGCGAGGAGCTGGTCGGCGAGGAAACGATAGCCTTCGCCGCTCGCGCTGTTGAACGCGCGCTGATTGACGCCGAACGCGCCGACCAGGGCGCGCGCGCGATTGGGATTGGCGAGCGAGAAATCGCGATGCCGCGCCAGTTCGGCGGCCGCGGCGGGCGTGTCTGCGCGGCTCGACAGCGCCTGGGTCGAGAACCATTTGTCGAGCACCAGCGCGTTGTCGGAATAACGATTGTAGAAAATATCGAGCGCGGCGATCCGCTTGTCCGACTCCATGCTGGCGAGCGTGGTCAGCGCGCCCTGCCGGTCGGTCATGTTGTCGGCATTCTGAAACTGCGCGAAGGCGAGGTCGGCGGCATCGGCCGCGCCGCTCGCCGCGATATAGCCGAGCGCGACGCTGCGCAGCCGGCGCAGGCCCTTGGCGGCCGGATTATAGTCATAGGCGCCTTGTGCGCTCGCCGCGTCATAGGCCTCGCGCCAGCGCGGCTCGAGCGCTTTGCCGATTTCGCGACGCAAGGCCTCGCGCGCGGCGAAGATCGCCTCGGGATCGACCACCGGCATCTGGTCGCCGATGAAGCTGTCCGAAGGCAGCAGCACCGCCTCGGCGACGAAGGCGCGATCGAGCGCGACGTCGTCGAGGGTGTGCGCGACCGCATCGATCACCGCCTTGTGATCGGCGGCAAGCCCGCTCGCGCCCGCGACGAGCGTGTCGAGCATCAATTGCTGCATCGCCTCGTAGCGCGCGAAGGGATCGTCGTCGTGCGCCGAGAGGAAAGCGAGATCGGCGGCGGTGCGATCGGTCTCGACGATCACCGGCGCGGAGAAGCCGCGATTGATCGACAGGACGGGGCGCTCGGTCACACCATCGAACACGATCGTCTCATGCGCATCGTCGAGCATCACGAGCTGCTCGGGCGACAGCGCTTTCGCGGTACCGGCGCCGAACAATTTGAGCCGCAACGGCAGCACCAAAGGATGCTTGTCGGGCTGGCCCGGCGTCGGCGCGGTGCGCTGGGCGAGACGCAGCGTCGCGCGGCCGGCGCCCGCCTCGTGCTCGATGCTGGCGGAGACGCGCGGCGTCCCGGCCTGCGAATACCAGCGGCGGAATTGCGTCAGGTCGACGCCGCCGCCGAATTCCATGCAGCGCACGAAATCCTCGCAGGTCGCCGCCGTGCCGTCGAAGCGGTCGAAATAGAGATCGGTGGCGGTGCGGAAGCGCTCGGGGCCGAGGATCGTCGCCATCATGCGGATCAGCTCGGCGCCCTTGTTGTAGATCGTCGCGGTGTAGAAGTTCGCGATCTCGATATAGCTTTCGGGGCGCACCGGATGGGCGAGCGGGCCGGCATCCTCGGGGAACTGGCTGGCGCGCAGGCCGCGCACGTCCTCGATGCGCTTGACCGCCGCCGAGCCCTGGTCGGCCGAGAAGCTCTGGTCGCGATAGACCGTGAAGCCCTCCTTCAGCGAGAGCTGGAACCAGTCGCGGCACGTCACGCGGTCGCCCGACCAGTTGTGGAAATATTCGTGCGCCACCACCGCGGCGATCGCGTCGTAATCGTAATCGGTCGCGGTGTCGGGATCGGCGAGGATGTAGCGGCTGTTGAAGATGTTCAGCCCCTTGTTCTCCATCGCGCCGAAGTTGAAATCGTCGACCGCGACGATGTTGAACACGTCGAGATCGTATTCGCGGCCATAGACGCGCTCGTCCCATGCCATCGCGAGCTTCAGGGCGTGAAGCGCATGTTCGGTCTTGGGCAGATCGGCGGCGCGCACCCAGATGCCGAGCGCGACCTCACGGCCCGACATGGTGGTGAAGCTGCCGCGATTGACCGCGAGATCGCCCGCGACCAGTGCGAACAGGTAGCATGGCTTGGGGAAGGGGTCGTGCCATTCGGCCCAGTGCCTGCCGTCTTCCGCATCGCCTTGCGCGACCGGATCACCGTTTGCCAGCAGCACCGGGAAGCGTGCCTTGTCGGCGGTCATCTTCACCGTGTAGCGGGTGAGCACGTCGGGCCGGTCGGGGAAGAAGGTGATGCGGCGGAAGCCTTCCGCCTCGCACTGCGTGCACAGATTGCCGCCCGAGGCGTAGAGCCCCATCAGCTGCGTATTGCGATCGGGCGCGATCTCCACCTCGGTCTCGATCGTGTGCGCGTCGCCCGAAAGCGGGATGACGAGCGTGTGGTCCTCGATCCGCCAGTCGTTGACCGCGACGCCGTCGACCGTGACCGACAGCGGCACCTGTCCCGCGCCGTCGAGCCGCAAAGGCTCGTGCGACCCGTTGCGCGTGACCGAGAGCGTGGCGCGGATGCGCGTGCGCGACGGATCGAGATCGAAATCGAGCGCCATGTCGGGCACCAGCCAGTCCGGCGCGCGATACTCCTCGCGGTGGATCACGCGCGGCGTGGCGAGCGGCTGGGCGGTATGGGCGTCGATCATCGCCACCGGGTTATCGCCGCGCGCCGCGCCGTGCCACCCGAAAATCGCGCGGCTTGCGCGGGCGCGGGCGAGTGCTACTCCGTCAGATATGCGGCGAGACGAAGCTTGGCGGCGATGATCGGACGGGCGGCGGCTTTGGCATTGCTGCTGGCGGCGGGCGCTTCGGCGCAGAAACCCGCTGTGCCCGACATCTATGCGCGGCTGCCCGACGATCAGGCGGCGATGAAGGCGCACGTGCTGTTCCTCGCCTCCGACGCGCTGAAGGGGCGCGAGGCGGCCAGCCCGGAATATGCCATCGCCGCGCAATATGTCGCCGCGCAATTCTACGCCGCGGGGTTGCGCCCGGCGGGCGATGGCGGGACGTATCTGCAGCAGGTGCCGCTGGTCGCCTACCGCGCGGCGGATCGCGGCAACATGGTGCTCACCGCACCGGGCAGGCCGCCGCAGGACCTCGCGTTCGGCGAGGATTACGCGCCCGGCGTCAATCCGGGGGCGAAGGAAACCCTGGTCGATGCGCCGGTGGTGTTCGTGGGCTATGGCCTGGTCGAGCCGAACGTCAGGCGCAACGATTATGCCGGGGTGGATGCGAAGGGAAAGATCGTCGCCCTGCTCGGCGGCGCGCCCGACAGCTTTCCGCCCGAGGAGCGCGCGCATTTCGCCAGCCTGGCAACCAAGGCGGCGATCGCTAGGGATCGCGGCGCGGCGGGCATCCTTCTGATCCAGCCGACCGCCGGCTTCTCGGCCTTCGGAGGCTGGGACCGGACGCGAGTCACCTGGCGCCGCCCCGACGGCACCGCTGAACCGAGCGGCGCGCCGCTTCTCGCCACGCTCTCGGCGAGCGGTGCCGCCAAATTGTTCGCCGGCGCAAAGACCAAGTGGGCGGACGTAGTGAAGCTGTCGTCCAACCCGGAGGCGCGGTTCAAGCCGGTCGAATTGCCCGGCACGCTGACGGTGGCGATCCACACCGCGTTCGAGCCGCAATCGAGCATGAACGTCGCCGGGGTCCTGCCGGGGAGCGATCCGAAGCTGAAGGATCAGGTCGTGGTGCTCTCCGCGCATCTCGACCATCTCGGCGTCGGCAGCCCCGATGCGACCGGCGACACGATCTATAACGGCGCGGAGGACAATGCGGTCGGCATCGCCTCGCTGATCGAGGAAGCGAAGCGCTTCCGCGCGAGCGGCAAGCCGCCGCGCCGCGGCGTGATGTTCCTTGCGGTGACGGCGGAGGAGAAGGGGCTGGTCGGCTCGGACTATTTCGCCAAGCACCCGACCGTGCCGATCAGGAACATCGTCGCCGACGTGAACCTCGACATGCCGATCCTGACCTATGCGTTTCAGGACATGACGGTGTACGGCGCCGATCATTCGACGCTCGGCCCGATCGTGAAGCAGGCGGTCGAGGCCCTGGGCGTGACGATGTCGCCCGATCCCGATCCTGCGCAGGGGCTGTTCGTGCGATCGGATCACTATCGCTTCGTGCAGCAGGGCATCCCCTCGGTCTTCCTGTGGCCGGGGCAGGCGGGGCCGGGAAAAGCGGCGTGGGCGGATTTCTTCGCGCACCATTATCACCAGCCCTCGGACGAGGTGTCGCTGCCCATCGACTGGGCGCAAGGGGTGCGCTTCGTTGGCGTGAACTATGCCATCGCGCGCGAGATCGCCGACGCCGACGAGCGCCCGCGCTGGAACAAGGGCGATTTCTTCGGCCTGCTCTACGGCGGATACGGCGCGAAATAGCGTGCCGGCGCTGTTCGTTTTCGGGCTGGGCTATACGGCGCAACGGATCGCTGTGCGGTTGCGGGCCCAAGGCTGGGTCGTGACGGGTACGACGCGAGAAGAGCGTGACCGAACGATCGCATTCGACGATCGCGATCGGGTGCGGGCGGCGATGGCGGCGGCGGATGCCGTGCTGTCTTCGGTGCCGCCGGCGGGTGAGAACGATCCGGTGCTTGCCGCCTACCCACCGCCCCAGGACAAGTGGCTCGGCTATCTCTCCTCGACCGGCGTCTATGGCGACACCGGCGGCGCATGGGTGGACGAAAGCGCAACGATCGGCACCGGCCGGCGCAGCGCCCGGGCAGCAGCGGATGCCGCGTGGCTGGCGCGCGGTGCGCGGGTGTTCCGGCTGCCGGGCATCTATGGGCCGGGGCGCTCGCCGCTGGATCGCGTGCGCGCCGGACAGGCGCATCGGGTGGACATGCGGGGGCAGGTGTTCAGCCGGGTGCATGTCGACGATATCGTCTCGGGCGTAATCGCCGGGCTGGATGCGCCGCCGGGCGCCTACAATCTCGCCGACGATCTGCCTTGTGCGCAGAACGCGGTGATGGAATTCGCCGCGCGGCTGCTAGGCGTGACGCCACCGCCCGTCGTGCGGCTGGAGAGCCTGACCCCGGCGGCGCAAGGCTTCTATGCCGAGAACCGCCGCGTCGCGAACGGCAAGGCCAAGCGCGTGCTCGGCTGGCGGCCTGCCTATCCCGATTATCGCGCCGGCTTGCGGGCTCTCAACGCTACCACCAGTCCTGTGCCGGCAAGCGCCGCACCCGTTACGGCGAGCGGTGTCCAGCGATAGCCCTCGAGCAGCGTCGAGATCAGCATCGCGATCACCGGAATGATCACGCTCGAATAGGCCGCACGCGCCGGGCCGATAGCGCGCACCACGCCGTAATAAAGCGGGAAAGTGAGCGTCGAACCGAGCAGGCCGAGATACAGCGTGCCGCCGATATATTCGAGGCGCGGGTCGATCACCGGCGGGCCGCTGAGCGCGAAGGCGATCACGGCATCGATCGCGGCGCCGATCAGCATCGCCGCGGCGAGCGTCGGGATCATCGGATAGCGCTTCGCGGTCTCGGTCGCCTGCAGCACATTGGAGACCGACGCGCTCATCACCGCGGTGAGTGTGAGGCCGATGCCGAGCAACGCCTGTTGCGGCCCGCCCGGCGACAGCCGCGCCTCGTGCAGGAACAGCAGGACGATCCCCGCCATCGCGACCGCCGATCCGGCGATCAGTTGCACGCCCATGCGCTGGCCGAGGAAAAGCCGCGCGAGGATCGCGTTGGGCACGAGCAACAGAGCGAACACCACCGCGACCACACCCGAGGTGATGTGCTCCTCGGCGCGGTAGACGAAGTTGAAGTTGAGCACGAACTGCGTGACGCCGATCGCCGCTGCGAATGCCCAGCCGCGCGCATCGAGCGTCAGCCGCTCGCGCCGGATCAGCGCGAGGATCGCCATGCCCGTGCCGGCGACGAGGAAGCGATAGGTGACCGACCAGCTGACCGGCACGTTCGCCACCTGATCGCGGATCACGAACCAGGTCGATCCCCAGATCAAGGTAACGACAGCGAACGGCACCAGCACTGCGAGCCGGGGCGAAGGCGGAGCAGCTTCACTCTTCAACCGGCTGTGCTGAGCTTGTCGAAGCACCGTATTTCTTTCGGTGGCAAGGAAGGGCAGCCCTTCGACAGGCTCAGGGCAATCGGTGAATAGCTAAGCCAGCTCGAAATCCGAAACAGGTTTTGCGTGGCCGGTCACAAGCCACGCTTATGGGTCAGAGCGCGGCAATCGCATCCGCCAGTGGTTTGATCGCTGCCTCGCTCTGATCCCAGGAGGTGACCAGCCGCACTTCGCCCGGCGCCCAGTCGTAGAAATCGAAGCCCAGCGCGCGCAGGCTTGCCGCTTCTTCCGGCGAGACCTTGAGGAACACCTCATTGGCTTCGACCGGATAGACCAGCCGGTCACCTGCTGCCTTTGCCAGCAAGGCCGCGCCGGCATTGCTGGCGCGCGCGTTGGCGAGCCACAGGTCGTTGTCGAGCAAAGCGAGGATCTGCGCGGCGAGATAACGGCCCTTGGAGAAAAGTAGCCCTGCGCGCTTGCGGCGATACAGGCTGGCATCGGCCAGCTCGGTCTTGAAGAAGACGAGCGCCTCGGCGTTCATCCCGCCATTCTTGACGAAGCCGAAGCTGAGCGCATCGACGCCTGCGCGCCAGGTCAGGTCGGCGAGCGAGGCGCCGTTATGCACCACGGCATTGGCGAAGCGCGCGCCGTCCATGTGGAAGCCGAGCTTGCGGCTCTTCGCCAGCTCGCCGATCGCCGCGACCTCCTCCGGCGCATAGACGCGGCCATATTCGGTCGCGTTGGTGATCGAGATGGCGTGCGGCTGCACCTGATGCACGTCGTTGCGGATCAGCGACAGCGAGGCGCGGATGGTATCGGGCGTGAGCTTCGCGCCCTCGCCGTCGGCGAGCAGCAATTTGGCGCCATGGGTATAGAATTCGGGCGCGCCGCATTCGTCATTCTGGATATGCGCGTCGCGATGGCAGACCACGCTGCCGTGCGGCGGACAGAGCGCGGCGAGCGCGAGACAATTGGCCGCCGTGCCCGAAGGCGCCCACAATACGCGCACCGGCGTCTCGAACAGATCGGAGAAGCGGCCGTCGAGTTGCCCGCTCCACGCATCGCCGTCATAAGCGGTGTCGAGCGTGTTCGCGGCCGACAGCGCATCGAGCACCGGCTGGCAGACGGGGGCGGCGTTGTCCGAGAAGAAGCGCATGGCCGCGCTCTGTTACGCCGCTCGGGCGGCGTCAACCGTCACTGTTGATCGTAGACCGATCCGCCGTCCTGCTGGTCGTCGCGGGTATAAGGGTGGTCACGCGTATCGCGGCGGCGATCGGCGGGCTGCTGGTCGTGATGGTCGCGGCTGAGGTTGATGCTGCCGTCCGGCCCGACATGCAGGTTGAGCCCGAGACCCTGGATGTCGCCCTCCAGCCCGCCCAGCGGCGCGTCGGCGTTGTCGCCTTCGTCATCGGCGGGCAGCGCGTCGGGATCGACACTATTGTCGATCACCGGCGCCTCGTGCACCGCGGCCGAGACGCCGAGCGCCTGGGTCATGAAATCGCGCCACACCCGCGCAGGGATGCCGCCGCCCGACAGGCCGGGATTGGGGCTGTTGTCGTCATTGCCCACCCACACGCCGCAGACCAGCCCGTTGGCAAAACCGAGGAACAAGGCGTCGCGATTGTCCTGCGTGGTGCCGGTCTTGCCGTAGGTCGGCACCGAGAGCGCGGCCTGCTTGCCGGTGCCGTCCTGCGCCGAGGCCGCGAGCAGATCGAGCATCTCGTCGCGAATCGTGCCGGTCAGCGGGTGCGAGCGCTCGGTCAGCGTCTGGTACCAGTTCTTCTCGCGCTCGGCGTCGAGCCCGCGCGCCTGTACCGGATACGCCTCGGCCGCGACCGCGGCATAGGCCGAGGTCAGTTCGAGCAAGGAGACGGTCGAGGTGCCGAGCGCGATCGTCGCTTCATCGGGGATCGGCGTCGAGATGCCGAGATCGCGCGCGGCGCGGATCACTTCCTTCGGCCCGACCTTCTGGATCAGCCGCGCGGCGGCGACGTTGGACGAGCGCGCGAAGGCCTGGCGGAGGGTGATCGGGCCGAGATAGCGGCCGTCGGCGTTCTTCGGGCTCCAGCCGGCGATGGTGATCGGCTCGTCGTCGATCATCGAATCGGGCGTCATTCCGGCGCGCATCGCGGCGAGATAGACGAAGAGCTTGAACGACGATCCCGGCTGGCGCCGCGCCTGCGTCGCACGGTTGAACGGGCTCTTCGCATAATCCTTGCCGCCGACCATCGCGACGACGCGCCCGTCGGGCTTCATCGCGACGATCGCGATCTGCGCCTGCTTCAGTCCGGCATGGCGCACCGCGCGCTCGGCATCGCGCTGCAGGCGCGGATCGAGCGTGGTGGTCACCTTGCTGTCGCGCGCCAGCTCGCCGGCGGTATCGCGCGCGTCGGGCAGCACCCAGTCGGCGAAATAGGTGCCGTTGGGCACCTGGCTGGCCACCTGCGCGACCGGCCGTGCGGGCTTCGCGGCCTGCGCTTCGGCCTTGGTCAGGAAGCCGCCGTCGACCATCGCGCCGAGCACCGTCGCCTCGCGATCCTGCGCGCCTTTGAGGTTGCTGGTCGGAGCGAGCTTGGATGGCGCCTTGACCAGACCCGCCAGCATCGCCGCCTGCCCGACCGACAGATCCTCCGGCGCGCGCCCGAAATAATGCTTCGCCGCGGCGCGAATGCCGTAGACGTTGTCGCCGAAATAGACGTTGGAGAGGTAGCGCGAGAGGATCTGGTCCTTGGTCAGCCACGCCTCGAGCCAGAAGGCGATCATCACCTCGCGGATCTTGCGGCCTGCGGTGCGATCCGAATCGAGGAACGCGTTCTTCGCCAGCTGCTGGGTGATCGTGCTGCCGCCCTCGCGTACCCCGCCGGCGGCGGCGTTATGGAGCATCGCGCGGCCGATCCCCCAGGGATCGACGCCCCAATGCGAGTAGAAACGCCGGTCCTCGATCGCGAGGAAGGCCTGCGTCACGTGCTTTGGCAAGTTGGCGGCATCGACCGGCGCGGCGATGATCGCGCCGCGCCGCGCGATCGGCGTGCCGTCATCGGCGAGCAACGTGATCGACGGCGGCGTCGGCGGCTGCAGCGACTTGGAGAGCGGCGCGGTGAAGGCGAGCCAGCCCACCGCGATCACGAACAGCAGGATCAGCGCGCCGAAGCCGCGCCAGACCCAGCGCCACGGGATGCGCCGCCGCTGCCGGACCACCGGCAGATTGGTGGTATAGGCCGCGCCCCAATCGTCATAGCTCGTCTGGCCGCCCGGCGGCGGGAAATTGCCGCTGGGTTCATAGGGGCTCGATCGCGGATCGGGCTCGAGATCGAAGGGATTGGGGCGCATCGGCGACGACTGTATTATCTCAATACGACAGTTGGCGCAAGCTAGCCCATCGCCCCGCGCTCGGCTAGCAGCGGGGGGAGGAGCAAGCCGATGTCCGATCTCGCCATGTCTCTGGACCATCGCCCGCTGGGCGGGAGCGGGATCATGGTCAGCCCCGTCGCCTGGGGGATGTGGCGGCTGGCCGAGGCGGACGCGCGACCGCAGGCATTGGTCGAGGCCGCGCTCGCTGCGGATATCACGTTGTTCGACACCGCCGATATCTACGGCCCCCCGTTCGGACGCTCGGAGGATCTGCTCGGTAAGGTCTTTGCCGATGCGCCCGGATTGCGTGCGAAGATAGTGCTGGCGACCAAAGGCGGGATCGTACCGGGTACGCCGTACGATTCGAGCGGCGCCTATCTGAAGCAGGCGGTCGATGCGTCATTGCGCCGCTTGCGGGTCGAGCAAGTCGATCTCTACCAGATCCACCGCCCCGATCTGCTCGCGCATCCGCAGGAACTGGCGCGGACGCTCGAGGATATGGTCGCCTGTGGCAAGGCGCGAGCGATCGGCGTCTCCAACTTCACCGTGGCGCAGACGCGCGCGCTCGCCAGGTTCCTCACCATACCGCTCGCCAGCCACCAGCCCGAATTCTCCCCGCTCGCGCTGGGGCCGATCACCGACGGACTGCTCGATCTGGCGATGGAACGCGACATCGCGGTTCTCGCGTGGTCGCCGCTCGGCGGCGGGCGCATTGCAAAACCGCAAGACGCGCGCGCCCGCGCGGTCGCTGCGGCGCTCGATGCCGTGGCGGAAGAGGCCGGCGTGTCGCGCGCCGTCGCGGCCTATGGCTGGTCGATCGCGCATCCGGCGCGGCCGATCCCGATCGTCGGCACGCAGAACCCGGCGCGCATTGCCGAGCTGGCCGATCTTTCGAAGCTCAAATGGACGCGGAAACACTGGTACGACGTGCTCATCGCCGCGCGTGGCGAGCGCCTGCCTTGAGGCGCGGCGCCAGCGCGGCTATCGCGGTTCATCGCTAACGCTCCGTCAGGAAACCGCTGCATGTCCGATCCCATTCCCGACGGCGCACCTCTGGTGGTCGGCATCGGCGGGACGATCGGCGGCATCTCCTCGCCCGAACGCGCGCTGCGCATCGCGCTCAATGCGGCGGAGCGCGAGGGCTTCCGCACCCGGCTGTTCGGCGGCGCGGACATGGCGCAGCTGCCGCTCTACGATCCGCGCGCGAAGGCGCGCACCGACAACGAGCGTGACTTCGTCGATGCGGTGCGCAGCGCCTCGGCGGTGATCATCTCCAGCCCCGGCTATCACGGCAGCATATCGGGTGTGGTGAAGAACGCGCTCGACCTGCTCGAAGAGACCTCGCGCGACGAGCGCCCCTATCTCGCCGACATGCCGGTGGGGCTTATCGCGACCGCCTATGGCTGGCAGGCGACCGGCAGCACGATCGCGGCCTTGCGCTCGATCGTCCATGCGCTGCGCGGCTGGCCGACGCCGTTCGCCGCGGCGATCAACACCCAGATCACCAAGTTCGACGATGCCGGCGGCGCGACCGATCCGGCGGTGGTCGAGCAGCTCTGCCTGATCGGGCGGCAGGTCGCCCGCTTCGCTTCTTTGACCCAAGGCTGATTCATGCTGCTCGATCCCGCCCGTCGCATCGTCATCATCGGCAGCGGTTTCAGCGGCACGCTTCTCGCGATCAACATGGCGCGCTTCGGCGGGCCGCGCACGATCCTGGTCGAGCGCCGCGCCGAGCAGGTGGCGCGCGGCGTCGCCTATTCGACGCCGCATCCCAGCCAGTTGCTCAACGTGCGTGCCGGGGGGATGAGCGCTTATCCCGACGATCCCGGCCATTTCACGCGTTGGCTGGAGGAGCGCGCCAGCGGCAGCGGGCAGACCTTCGTGCCGCGCGCACTGTACGGGGCGTATCTGCGCGAGATGCTGATCGAGGCGCAGATGCGCGCCGGCGGACGGCTGACATTGCAGGATGGCGAGGCCTGCGACGTGACCCGCGAGGGCGAGCGCTCGATCGTCCATCTCGCGAACGGCGAGACGATCGCCGCCGACGTGGTGGTGCTCGCGATCGGCAACCTGCCGCCGCACACCCCGCCCGGCGTGGACGAGGCGGCGCTGTCCGCCGATCTCTATTGCGGCGATCCCTGGTATGACGATCCGGTCGGGGGGCTGACCGACAAGGATCGCGTCGTGCTGCTCGGCACCGGGCTCACCGCAGTCGATATCGCATTGCGACTCGATGCGGCGGGGTTCGGCGGCGAGATCCTCGCGCTGTCGCGCCGCGGGCTCGCGCCGCGCCGGCATCAGGACGGCCTGCCGCCCTCGCAGGGGCTCGACAATCCGCCGCTGATCCCGTTGTCGCATGTCGTCGCCGAGACGCGGCAGAAGGCGGAGCAGGTCGGCTGGCGCAACGCGGTCGATGCTTTCCGACCGGTGACGCAGCGTATGTGGGGCGCGGCGAGCGCACGGCAGCGCATGGCGTTCCTGCGCCATCTGCGGCCGTTCTGGGACGTGCATCGGCATCGCCTTGCCCCAGCGGTCGCCGATCGCATCGACGCATTGGTCGAGCGCGGCCAGCTCCGCTTTGTCGCCGGCAAGCTGCAATCGACCAAGCCGCACGAGAGCGGCGTGACGCTGACCTGGCGGCCGCGACACCGCAACGATCTCGTCACCACCGAAGCGCGCCGGATCGTCAATTGCACGGGGCCGCAGGGCGATCTGCTGCGCTCCGACGAGCCGTTGCTCAAGACGCTGGTCGCGCGCGGCGTGATCCGGCCCGATGCTTTGCGGCTCGGGCTCGACGTCGATGCGCAGTCGCGCGCGATCGCCGGCGACGGCGCTGCGCATGACGATCTCTACTGCGTCGGCCCGATGACGCGCGGCGGCTTGTGGGAAGTGGTCGCGGTGCCCGATCTGCGGCGCCAGAGCTGGGATCTCGCGCGGCGTCTCGCCAACGCGCAATGGGTCGGAGGAGAAGGGCTGTGACCAAGCAGCGCTGCCACTGGTGCGGCACCGATCCGCTCTACACGGCCTATCATGACGAGGAATGGGGCGTGCCGGTGCGCGACTCCAGGGCGCTTTGGGGCAAGCTCATCCTCGATGGCTTCCAGGCCGGCCTCGCGTGGATCGTGATCCTCAGGAAGCGCGAGGCGTTCATGGCGGCGTTCGAGGGCTTCGATCCGCACGTCATCGCGCGCTGGGGCGAACCCGAGATCGAGCGGCTGCTCGCCGATCCCGGCATTGTCCGCTCGCGTTCGAAGATCGCAGCCGCGATCGGCAATGCGCAGGCCTATGTCGCGATGGAGGAGAAAGGCGAGGATTTCGCCGACTTCGTCTGGGGCCTCGCCGGCGGCGCCCCGATCGACAATCGCTGGGCGGAGCGTGGCGACATTCCCGCGCAGACGGAGCTCTCGGTCGCGATGTCGAAAGCGCTCAAGGTGCGCGGCTTCAAGTTCGTCGGACCGGTGATCGTCTATGCCTGGATGCAGGCGGTGGGGATCGTCAACGATCACCTCGCCTGCTGCTTCCGTCACGCCGAGCTGGCGCGCTAGCTCACGCCATCCGCTTCAGGATCTTGTCGACGGTCGTCTCGGCGAAGGCGGTGAAATTGTCCGCCACGCCGTAGGGCAGCAACAGGTTGCGGCCATGAACCAGCGCGCCGCAGCTGTAGACGACGTTGGGCACGTAGCCGTCGCGTTCCTTGTCGCTCGGCTCGAGGATCGGGTGCGGCGTGCGCCCCAGCACTTTCGACGGGTCCTCCTTGTCGAGCAGCACCGCGCCGAGGCAGTAGTTGCGCACCGTGCCCACGCCGTGGGTGATCACCAGCCAACCCTCGTCGATCTCGTGCGGCGAGCCGCAATTGCCCATCTGGACGAATTCCCAGGCATATTTCGGGCTGACGATCTTTTCGCCGCCGCTCCAGGTGTAGATGTCGTCGGAATAGTGCAGCCAGATGCTCTCATTGTCCTGCCGCCCGAGCATGACGTAGCGGCCGTCGATCTTGCGCGGGAACAGCGCCATGCCCTTGGCCTGCGCGGCGTCGCCCTCCAGCTTGTGCATGTCGAACGATTTGAAATCGACGCCCGAAAGCAGCTCGGGCCGCGCCTCGGCACCGCTGAACGCGGTATAGGTGCCGTAGATACGATCCTCGCTGCCGTCGTCTTCGCGGAAGCGGACCAGTCGCATGTCCTCGATCCCCTGGCGCTGGCTGGGGAGCACCGGGAACAGCACCGATTCGGACACTTCGCGGCTGCCTTCGCAATGCACGCGCATCCAGCCGTCGCCGTTCTTGTGCATCTTTTCCATGATCGGCGAGACCGCCGTTGGACTAGGCTTGTCGATATGGAGCTCGCCGCCCGGGACCCACACGCCGGTGCGGAACGTCACCGACGAGACGTGTCCCTCGCCGATGCCGCGCAGCGACATGACGAAGCGCACGCCGCCTTCGGGCACGTCCTCCTGGTTGCGCGTCTTGACCGCGCTGGGATTGAACAAAGCGGCAGCCTCGTACGAGAATTCCTCGCTGAAATAGGCGCCGATCAGGCGGCGGCAGCGCGGGTCGATTGTGTCCGGATTGTCGAGCTTGGGCGCGATCTCCTCGAAGCGGCGGTCGAGCATCGCATCGACGTCGCGATGCCGCTCGTCGAGCGAGCGGGTGATGCCCTTCAGCTCGGACGCCAGTTGCTCCTCGCCCAGCCCCAGTACGCGGTCGACGATCTGCCGGACGCGGGGATGCTTCTCGTCGAGGAAGGGCACCGGATATTCGAGCTCGAACGGGCGCACCACGGTGCGGCCCGGATCGGGGCGAAGGTTAAGCCGGTAGTGCCGGAAGATGCTGTGTCCGCTCATGCGCCGCCTAACGTATGTTTATGCGGTTGGTGCCCTGAGGTCGAAATAATGGTGCGCGACGCAGTCTGGAGCGAACGGGTCTCAGGCGTTAAATTCCCTGCTAATCGCACTTTCGGGTGTTTCGAGGCCGAATTGTCGCGATTGTTCCCCTAAAAACCCGCCTTCATTCAACAGCCTGAGCACCGAATTCCCTGCTCGCCGCTGGCAGGGAATTTCCCCGTCGCCAGCAGGGAAAACGCACCGCCGGCGCAGCGTGGCCAGCAGGCCGGACACCTGACCTCCTTTACGGCGTGCCCACGACCGCCTATATATAGGGCACCCGAGACGGAAGCTGACGCGCGGCATGGCCGCGATGCTCGCGCCGTCGCAGGACGGATCAGCCGGACATGGCTCCGGTCCCGCCCGGAAGGGTCGATCGCTGACCATGGGGAAGGCGTGGTTTCGGATAACCTCCGGAGCGCACGCCTTTTATAATGGCCATCGCTCCGGTTTGTTGGAGCGGTCCCATGGACAATCTTTCCATCGACTATATCGAACCGGGCGCATTGAAGCCCAATGCGCGCAACGCGCGCACCCATTCGGCGAAGCAGATCGTGCAGATCGCCGCCAGCATCGCCGAGTTCGGCTTCACCGTGCCGGTCCTGATCGATGCCGACAACAAGGTGATCGCCGGGCATGGCCGGCTGAAGGCGGCCGCAAAGCTCGGCATGACCCGCGTGCCGACCGTGCGGCTCGACCATCTGACGCCCGAGCAGCTGCGCGCCTATGCCATCGCCGACAACCAGCTCGCGCTCAATGCTGGCTGGGACACGGAGATGTTGCGGCTCGAACTGGGCGAGTTGCAGGCGCTCGACCTCGATTTCGACCTGACCCTGACCGGCTTCGACTGGCCGGAGATCGACCTGCTCATCAACCCGGTGGTGGATGCCGGCGGGCCCGATCCGCTCGACGAGGCGCCCGAACCGGAAGAGGTCGCGGTCGTGCGCCCGGGCGACCTCTGGGCAGTGGGGCCGCACCGGCTGATCTGCGGTGATGCCACCAGCGCCGACACCTATGCGGCGCTCATGGGCGAGGATCGCGCGCGAATGGTGTTCAGCGATCCGCCCTATAACGTGCCGATCGCCGGCCATGTTTCCGGCCTCGGCAAGGTCCGGCATCGCGAGTTCGCGATGGCTTCGGGCGAAATGAGCCGTGATGGCTTCACCGCCTTCCTGACCACGGTGTTCGGCCATCTCGCCGCATGGTCGGTGGACGGGGCGCTCCATTACCAGTGCATGGACTGGCGGCACATGAGCGAGATCCTCGCCGCCGGCGAGGAGGCCTATGACGAGTGCAAGAATCTGTGCGTCTGGACCAAGACCAACGGCGGCATGGGTTCGCTCTATCGCTCCCAGCATGAGCTGGTGTTCGTGTTCAAGGCGGGCACGGCGCCGCACATCAACAATGTCGAGCTGGGCAGGCATGGGCGCTACCGCACCAATGTCTGGGCCTATGCCGGCGCCAACAGCTTCGGCGCCAGCCGCGAGGAAGACCTCGCCATGCACCCGACGGTGAAGCCGGTGGCGATGGTGGCCGACGCGATCCTCGACGCCTCGCGGCCGAAGGACATCGTGCTCGACGCCTTCGCCGGGTCGGGAACGACGCTCATCGCCGCGCACAGGACGAAGCGGCGGGGGTATGGGATCGAACTGGATCCCGTCTACTGCGACGTGATCCTCAAGCGCCTGCAGCGCGTGACCGGCATCGAGCCGGTGCATGTCGCCAGCGGACGCAGCTTCGCTGAGATCGGACGCCAGCGTGCCGGTGATGGCAAGGAGGTGACGGCATGAGCGGGGACTATGAAGTCGGCTACGGCAAGCCGCCGAAGGCCCATCGCTTCCCCAAGGGGCAGAGCGGCAATCCCACCGGTTCCTCGCGCAAGGCCCGCGCGCGCCGCAAGGCCAAGGCGGCTGCGGTGCCCTCGGTGGACGAGATCGTCCTGGCGGAAGCCTACCGGCCGATCCCGATCCGCGAGGGCGATGATACCGTCTCCATCCCCGCGATCCAGGCGCACATGCGTTCCCTCAGCCATGCCGGGCTGAAGGGCAACCGGAGCGCGATGAAGGACTTCCTGATGTTTGCGCAGGGCGCGGAACGGCGGCGCGGCGCGGAGGTGATGGAGGAGGTGCGGACCGCCCTCGACTACAAGGAGAACTACGCGATGCTGACCCGGCTCCGGATCGCCAAGGGCTTGCCGCCACCCCTGCCGCACGCGGACGATGTCCTGATCGATCATCGTGCGGGAACGGTCACGATCGTCGGTCCGATGACCGAGAGCGAACATGAGCTTCTCAAGCGCCTTCTCGCTGCCCGCGCCCTGGCCTACTCGGAAATCACGGCCCAGCAGGCCGAGGTCGAGGAAACCCGCCGGCTGGGATATGAGCCGAGACCTGCCGAGATAAAGTTCATCACCGATCTCGAGGCGATGGCCAGGCGCATCGACGGCCGGCTCGAAGCTCTGAACTGGCTGCCGCGCCTCGCCGGCGCCGAGCCGCAGGACAGCCATACGCCAAATAGCCGGGAGTGAACCTAGCCGCCCCTTCAGTCGAGCAGCTTGCCCAGTGGCACGCCGAGTGCCCGGGCAAGCTTGTCGACCACGGTAATGGTGGGGTTGCGCGCCCTGCGCTCGATGTCGCTGACATAGGTGCGATGGAGCCCCGCCTCGTCGGCGAACGCTTCCTGGCTCAGACCCTTTTCCTGCCTGAGCTTCCTGAGGTTGGCGGCGAGGCGTGCTCGAACATCGTCCATCTCCAGACAGACACGATCATGTCCCTGATCCGTCTACAGACGATCAGTGACAATCAGCTTGACTTCGCCACCCGTCCAAGCCTTCGTCATGTCACTTATTGTCGACATATCGAAGGGCAGCGAAATGCCGCGCAGGACGCGCCATGTGCTTACCGGAACACTCTACCTCGCCAGGCGCGGGTTCGAACTGCATATGGATGGCGGCGGCATCTGGGCGCTAGACGTCCCATCGTGGCGGAGGGCACGGAGGCTTCTGGGTCAACGGGTGATGGTCGAGGGAACCCGGTCAGGGTTCGATCTGCTTGACACCCACAGGATCACCCAATCACCCGTGGTTTAGCCGCATACAGAAGGGCTGTATGGAGTCTTTATCCGTTGATGGTCAGCAAACGCGCAGTTCGCTATGCTTCCAACCTCGGGGATATTTTCACGCATCACAGATGCGCCAAGCCTTTATGATACCGGGTTGGTCCAGAAGTTTCTAAGAGGCATCCGCGTAGCCCGGACGCATCCTAACCCAGATTGCGTAGATGCCCGATGGACGGACCTCTCTGAAGCGCGCGGACGGTGAGGAGCAGCAATGCTGGCTATGGCTAGCCGGGTAAGACTTTCGCGGTGGGTCTGGGCTGCGACATTCGCCAAGCGTCCCATCTCGTTTATTCGCGCGGCCTCGACCTCAACGACCCAGCGCCCTCCACACGGATCGGCGCTGACTGGCAGGCCGATGGTGCCGTCAAGGCTGTGATTTGTCACGGGAGTGCCGGGAATTTCCTGCGATAGTCATGCACCATCGCTCGGAGCGGTTCGGGGGAGACGACCTCGACGGCGTCGCCCCATGCATAGAGATGCCAGGTCATTTCGAGATGGCCGGACGCGCGGAATCTGACGATTAGCGAACCGTCATTGGCATCCTCGGTCGTCTGCGTGGGATGGAAGACGTATCGCCGTGCCTGCGCGGCGGCGTTCGGACGGAAGCGCCAGACAACCTCTCCGAATTCATGTGCACTTTCGTAAGAACCGAAGCCCTTCTCGGCGTGCCGCCGCAGGTTGAAGTCGGAATCGATTTCGAAGAACTGGTTGAGCAGTTCTGCCTGATAGATTTCCTCGACGCGATAGTGCTGGAGGTTGGCATTCGGTCCCTTGGCGGTGTCGCGGGCGACGAGATAGCGCCGCACGCCGAGCAGCAGACCATGTGGCGCCACTATCCGTTCGCGTGGCTCGTCCTCCTCCCGCTTTCGATATAGGATCCGTAACAGGCTGGAGCCCTTGATCGCCTCATAGATGGCTTCGATAACCCCTTCGTCGGCGACTGGTCGCGGTCCCGGACGGGCTGCGTGGCCGAGCGCCTCGAGCATGGCCTCCTTGTCAACGTCGAGCCGCGCGCCATGCTCAGGAGGGATCAGGGCACGGACCTTCCCTTCAAGGCTCCGGGCTCGCGCAGCCTCCTGCGACATCCCAGCGTGGTTCAACTGCTCGATCGCCTCGGCCAGAGCGACAAGCTCGTCCGATGTCGGGGTGAGCAGCGGCGCGATGGCGCGCGCCTTGATGGTCCAGCGTGCCCGGCGATCATCTCCCGTGAAAGTCTCCGTCTGCGGAAAGGCGGCATGCAGCGCATCGGTCATCCGCTGCGCGGTCCGATGAGAACAGCCGAACTCGGCCGTGATCTCGTCAAGAGTCACGCCCATCCGCCTGGTGGCCATCTGTGCAAGCCGCAGCAGCTCCACAGCCTTCGCAAATGCCATTCCGTTCCCCTGACAGATTTTGTCACCCTCCATACTATATGAGGAGGGCAAAGGGGAATCGGCATGCGAATGTTAGGCGGCGAACTGCGGCTCTCGGCTTCCGACCTGATGCGGTTCAAGGGGTGCCGTCATGCGTCGACGCTCGATCTGCGCCATATCGAGGTCGGGGACATCACGCCTGCGGCTGATGGAGAGGAGGCGGAACTACTGCAACGCCAGGGTGATGCGCATGAACTGGCTTTCCTCGCCGATCTGCGTTCGTCCGGTCGCAGGGTGATCGAGATACCCAAGGATGGAATTCCGCTGGAGCAGTCAGTCGCAATGACCGTGGACGCCATGCGTCAGGGACCGGATATCATCTTCCAGGGCGCCTTCCTCGGCGGTGCCTGGGGCGGCTATTCGGACTTTCTGGAACGGGTGGAGAAGCCGTCCGGCCTCGGCGGCTGGTCCTATGAGGTTGTCGACACCAAGCTGAAGCGCAAGCCCGACCCCAAGCATGTCCTTCAGCTCGCCCTATATTCCGACCTGATTTCGGATGTGCAGGACACCCGGCCGGTGGAAGCCCACCTCCAGCTCGGCGATGGATCTCGTTTCTCGGTGCGGCTGGACGACGTATCTGCCTATGCGCGACATGCCCGCACCGTATTCGAGACGTTTCTGCGGGAAAGGCCGGAAACACGCCCGGATCCGGTCTCCAGTTGCGGCCTATGCCGCTGGAAGGACCATTGCCACTCCGAATGGGAACGGACGGACAGCCTGTCGCTGGTGGCGGGCACCACCAGATCGCAGCGCGGCAAGATCGAGGCGGCAGGCATTACGACGCTCACGGGCTTGGCGGAGGCGAATGTCCGCATTCCCAAGCTGGCAGTCGAAACGCACGACCGTCTCCGCACACAGGCCCGGCTTCAGCAGGCTCGTCGCGCCGGTGGACCTCCTGGCTTTGAACTGCGTGACTATCAACCCGGCAAGGGTTTCGGCCTCATGCCCGAACCAGACGCCGGTGACATATTCTACGACATCGAAGGGGATCCCTATTTCGAAGGCGGATTGGAATACCTTCACGGGCTCTGGCATCTGGACCATGGCGAATGCGTTTTCCGCGCCTTCTGGGCCCATGATCGGGCGGCGGAAGGTCAGGCTGTCTCGGATCTGCTGAATTTTCTCGTGGACCACCTCCAACGCCACCCAAAGGCGCACATCTACCACTATGCCAACTATGAGATCGCGGCCCTTCGACGGCTCACCGCCCTGCACCGGGTCGGTGAGGCCGCGATGGACCAGTTGCAGCGCGAGCGCCGCTTCGTCGACCTGTTCAAGGTCGTATCCGGCGCCCTGATTGCTTCGGAAAAGGGCTACTCGATCAAGGACCTCGAAGCCTTCTACATGCCAAAGCGGGATGCCGACGTAGCCACCGCTGGCGCCAGCGTCGTCTTCTATGAACGGTGGCGGGAGACGGGCGACGACGATCTCCTCGCCAAGATATACGATTACAATCGCACGGACTGCATCTCGACCCAGCTTCTCCGGGATTGGCTCGTCCGGGACGTGCGGCCTGCGGGCATGACGTGGCCGCAACTGGGTGAGCAGCCTGCGGCCGGAGCCCTGTCGAACGTCGCGGCCGAGGATGCCGAGATGGAAGATCTTCGGCAGCGGCTGGTACCTGTCCGGACCCGGCTCGGCGACGATGTCGCCGATCTACTGCTCGATCTGAACTTCTTCCACAAGCGCGAGGACAAGCCGGCTTGGTGGGCGATCTTCGACCGTCTCGCCCAGGAGAGTGAGGAACTTGTCGACGACCTCGAATGCATCCAGGGCTTGGAGGCGATAGGCGCACCGGTGAAGGTGACAGCTAGGTCTTACGAGCGCACCTACAGGTTCGCCGTTCAGGAGACCAAGCTGCGGGCTGGCAAGAAGCCCTGCGTCAAGCCCGCCGCGATGCCCGAGGATGTGGACCTGCGCGATGTCGACATCCATGCCGGAACTCTGGTGCTGCGCCGATCGACAGCGAAGGGGCCATTGCCGGACCGACTGGACCTCATTCCCCCCAAGCCGATAGCGAACGGCACCCTGCGGTCTGCCGTCGCGGCCGTGACCGACGAGATCATCCGGAATTCGGGTCGGGCTCGCGCAATCGAACAACTCCTTAGCCGGACTCCACCCATTTTCAGGGACGGCCCCCGACCGGGCGGCATCATCGATGCGACAGGGGACCTGCCGTCGCAGACCAGCGCGGCGATCACGGCCATGGAGGCGACGACGCTGGCAATCCAGGGTCCTCCCGGCACCGGGAAGACCTACGTCAGCGCGCTTTCGATCATCGATCTCGTCCGGGCTGGAAAGCGTGTCGCCGTCTCGTCGAACAGCCACAAGGCGATCGGCAACCTGCTGGAGGCCGTGGCGGACCGCGCTACGGCTGATGGCGTTCGGTGCCGGATCGTTCAGAAAGCCACCGATGATGGCGACGACGACGCCCATCCCGGCATCGTGACGGTATCGGAGAACGATGCGCCGGAGATATCCTCGGCTCATGTGGTCGGAGCCACCGCATGGCACTTCGCGCGCTACGATGCGCCCGCCTTCGACTATCTCGTCGTCGATGAGGCTGGCCAGGTCTCCTTGGCAAACATCCTCGCCATGTCACGGGCGGCGCGAAACCTCGTGCTTGTCGGCGATCCCATGCAGCTGCCGCAACCTCTTCAGGGATCCCATCCCGGCCGTAGCGGGGAGTCCTGTCTGGAATATCTGATCGATGGGCACCGGGTCGTGCCGGCCGATCGCGGAATATTCATGCCCGTCAGTCGGCGCATGCATCCCGACGTGTGCGCCTACATTTCGACCGCGGTGTATGAGGGCAGGCTCCATTCGGACGATGACGCCGGTGTGCAGGAGTTGCGGACCTTGACCGGTGTGCCTCTCATCGGTGCTGGGATGCGGTCGGTGAGCCATGTGGGCCGCTCGCAGGTCAGCCCCGAGGAGATCGATGCGATCCGGGGACAGATCGCATCTGTCGTCGGCGGAACCTACCGCGCCCGGGATGGCGTCGAGCGGGTGGTGGGCCATGGCGACATTCTGGTTGTGGCTCCCTATAATGCACAGGTGAATGCCCTGCGTGCCGCTCTCCCTGCTGCGGTTCGGGTCGGCACCGTGGATCGCTTCCAGGGTCAGGAGGCTCCGGTGTGCCTCGTGTCCATGACCACCTCCAGCGGGGAGGAGCTGCCGCGGGACATCGAATTCCTGTTCTCTCTCAATCGTATCAATGTCGCCGTGTCGCGCGCTCAGGTCTACGCGGCCGTCTTCGCGAGTCCGCTCCTGCTGGAAACACCCTGCCGGACGGTCGCCGAGATGATGCTGGTCAACACGCTATGCCAGCTTCGCGAACATGGGGGTGACAGTTTCTGACATCCACCTGTGCCAATCTCCCCTCATCGAAGCAATGGAGATTCGCACATGGCATGCTGGGATTTCGAAATGCGCCATATCGTAGACGTCGATGGGCAGTTGCTGGCGATAGACGCCGAGGTGATCGACACCGCCTCCTTGCTTGCCAAGGCGAATCGTCCCCCGCATCTCCAGCTCTGGCTGGTTCGCGCCGGTGAGCATATCGCATTGCAGCCCAACCAGCTTCTCCGCCTTTCGCGGGATCAGGTCCTGTTCTTCGAGACCTTCGACGCATTTCGTCTGCCGGTGTTCGACCGGCTGGCAGCCTGATCCAGGAGGGAAGAATGAACTTCACGCACTACAACCTGGGTCATGTTGATCGGGGCAGCGTGGTCGTCGTGACGCTCAAGGGCAACGCAGCCAATGTCCGACTGATGGATGGGTCGAACTTCAGCAGCTATCGCTCAGGGCGTCAGCATCGCTATGTCGGTGGCCTCGCGAGGAGTTCGCCGGTCCGGCTTCAGGTCCCGCATTCCGGCACATGGCACGTCGCCATCGACATGCAGGGCCTCAGTGGACAGGTCCGCACAGGTGTGCAGGTCGTTCCCGGGCAGGCATTGAAACCCTTGCCGACCATCAACGAGGCGCCGCTGCGCAGCGTCCCGACGCTGGTCCGGGATGTGGACGACGATGTCGCCCCGACGCCGGAGGCGCCCGACGGCCGGGCATTCGACGTCTTTATCTCGCACGCGTCCGAGGACAAGGACGAAGTCGTGCGACCGCTAGCGAATGCCCTGCGGAAAGCCGGCCTGTCAGTCTGGTATGATGAGTTCGAACTGCGGATTGGGGATAGCCTCCGCCGCAAGATCGACCGCGGGCTCGGCAGCAGCCGCTTCGGCGTAGTGGTTCTGTCGCAGGCCTTCTTCGGGAAGGGATGGCCGGAATATGAACTGGACGGGCTTGTGACGCGCGCCGTGTCCGGAGACCAGATCCTTCTCCCCATCTGGCACAACGTCTCCAAGCGCGAGGTCATCGGCTATTCGGCTTCTCTGGCTGACAGGCTAGCACGGAGCACCTCGACCCACACGGTGGAGGAGATCGCCTCGGAGATCGCCGAGGTCGTCCGGCTGCCGAAGGCGGCTTGATATCCGACATCGAGAAGGAGACAGCCATGAGACGGCAGGTTGAGGATGCGTGGACCGGATGGAGTGGCGATACCATCGTGAAGCTGACGGACGGTTCCGTGTGGCGACAGGCAGAATATCGGTATGAATATCGTTACAGCTATCGTCCTCATGTCACTATCGAAGGCAACGTGATGCACGTCGACGGCATGAGCAGGGGTGTGCGCGTGCGAAGGATCGATTAGGTGCTGCGGCCAACGCAGTGGATCGGAACGCCTTTTACTGTTTCGAAAGAGATATGATCCTTCAGTATCCGAAGGACAATTGCATGGGTGACGTGCATTTCCATCACCCCGTTGAGAGACATATGCAGATTGAGTTTCTGGGTGCGAAAGATGTGGATTCCAGGCTGCGGAACTGCATTGCCGAATATGAAGAATTTCACTGGGCGGTTGCGTGGGGAAGCATGACCGACGTCGCCAAGGAGTTTCTGCGGCATCCTGCAAAATTACGGAACGTCACTTTCGGGGTGGCCTTCAGCCAGACCGATCCCGATCTGGTTGATGCGCTGATAGGTGTACGGAATGCATCCGTCGCTCTTCGCTTTCCGAAGGGAACCTATCACCCGAAGGTGTATGGCTTTCGTTCACGCGAGAAGGCGGCGGCTGTCGTCGGAAGCGCGAACTTCACCTTTGGCGGCCTCGGACGGAATCTGGAAGCGGCCGTTGCCGTGACCGGTGACGCCAATGAACCATTTTTCCGGGATCTGTTCACGTTCACCAGCGAAAGTGCGAAATATGGCGATGCCGTCACCCCGGAGTTTGCAAGCGCCTATCGTGCAAGTTGCCGGCGCGCTGCGCGGATGTCCAAGCCGCCCAAGGATCCGCTTGACGGATTGGAGCAGATCAAGCCTGCGGGCTTCTCTTCACCGCTGATCTCGATGGGCTGGGACGCCTATGTCACGGAAGTTCGCGCCTCTGCACACCACGATGTAGACGGCAGCCTCGCTCTCCTGCGCATAGCGCAGGAATGGTTCGCATCGGTGCCGTCCTTCAGTGAGCTCTCCCCGGCGCAGCGGAAGGCGATCGCAGGCATCATAGGCAGGAATCAGAAGACGGATCCTGACCTGGATCGGGATTGGGGCTGGTTCGGCTCGATGCGGGGCATGGGGGATTTCGCCAACCGCATCGATGAAAATGACATCCATTTGGCCCAGGCCCTGGATTCCATTCCCCAGAAGGGCGAGGTCACGAAGGACCACTACGGAAAGTTCGTCACGCTCTTCAGGAAGGCGTTCGAGAATTCGTCCCGGATGGGAGGCGTCCCCACGGCCAGCCGGCTGCTTGCCATGAAGCGCCCGGACACTTTCATCTGTATATGCAAGCCGAACATCGGGGAGGCATCCCACCGCATGGTGTTTTCCCGCACCATGCTGGAACTCGACGACTATTGGGAGAAGGTGATCGAGGTCATCCGGCTTTCGGATTGGTATCACGCTGAAAAGCCGGGTGGGGTTGACGGCGAAATCTGGGAAAATCGCGTCGCGATGCTCGACGCTATTCTCTATCGTCCTGGCTGAACGTCGGAGTCACGCGCTGCGCGGCAGTCCGCTACACGGGATTTCCGCCGACCGACCCCATCTGTTCCAATGAGGCTGCGCCGATAATGCTCTGGAACTCCGCCAGCATCTCCGGGTGCCTCTTGACCAGATATTCATGGATGTTCCCGTTATCGACCAGCCGGCCGAAATATCGCGAGGCCAGCACCAGATGCAGGACATCGTCACCGTAGGTGTCTTCCACCGCCTTGAAATCCCGATTGAGGTTGTCGAGCTCCCGCTCCATCTTCGCCATCTGCTCGGTCGTCATGCCGCCGATCTTCTTGGGTTCGTCGGGCTTGGCGAGGTCGCTCTGCTTCGTGGCGGCCAGGATCGCCTTGGCATAGCTGAGGGTGAAGTTGTTCACCGAGATCATCAGCTCAGCGGTCTCTACCTGACGGAGGGGCTTCATCTTCCGCAGGATGTCGAAGGTGACGGTGTTGACGTTCTTGTCCTTCAACAGTTCAGCCACCTCGGGAGCAATCCCCGTCAGCAATCCCTTGCGGCGATAGAGGGAGCGAGGAGTGATGCCGAGTGCCGCAGCGATCTTCTCCTCGGGGACGCCGCGTTCGATCGCCTTATTGATCATGTAGTGCTCTTGCACGGTGGCGAGGCGGTTCACGCGCTTGTTGTAAGTGAAGCTGTCATCGTCGTCGGCGACGATGCACTTCGCCTCCGCCACGCCGTATTCGCGCAGAGCATGATAGCGCAGGTGGCCGTCAAGGAGCATGCGCCTGCCGTCGGCCTCCTGCGGAGCGACCGCCAGCGGCTCGATCAATCCTACCGTGCCGATCGAACTCTTGATCCGGGCGTATTTGCGGGATGCGGCGATATTGGGCGTCATCTGCCGAAGGGGCAGAAGGTCGTCCAGCCGCATGGTGAAGACCTTCTGCTGGAAGGCTATCCGGATCTCGTCGATCTCATTCATGGGCGATCCCCAGTCTCTCGGCCAGCGGTAGTGGAAGCGTCGCCATCGATTCCGCGCGGAGCAGTGTGACAAAGTGCTCTTCCTCGAGCAGCTTCTTCAGGGCGTTGACGATGAAGAGGAGGCGTCCCTGGGTCAGGGTGGCCTTCTTCACCATCGCCTTCTGCCGGTTGACCTCCCGCTGGTAGGCGCGGACCAGCGAAGCCGCCGTTGGTTTGTGCGCCTTCCTGTTTTTCGGTCCGAGGGAATGGATGCCCTTGCCGATCAGGTTGCGCTCGTCGACGATGCGCCGGATGGCGATGACCTGGTTTCCTGGCAGAATCTTGGTCTCGTAGGCCTCGGTCAGTGCGCGCTGGACGTCATGATCGTTGGCGCGGGCGATCGTCGCTGCGATGGTCATGGGAATGACACCGCGCTCCACGGCGTCGAGGAGACGCTCCTCCCCGTTTTCGAGCAGCGTGCAGATCAGCCACACGTATTCGTCGCTGAATCCCAGCTTCCTGGCGATCTCCGCATAGGTGTAGCCACGATCGCGGATTGCGCCGACCTCACGGACGAGTTCGAGCGGTGTCAGATTCCGACGGGCCATGTTCTCGACGAGGCTCATGACGTAGCAGTCGTCGCGGTCGGCATCGATGATGATGGCCGGAATGGCGATCTGGCCCAGCTTCTGGAACGCCTCCAGCCTTCCCTGTCCGCATACGAGTTCGTATCGCGTGCTGCCAGGAACACGTCGGACTGTAACGGGGCGCTTCAGACCGACGGCTCGGATACTGTCGACCAGTTCGTCGAATATCTTTCGGTTCCGGGCGCGCGGATTGAGGATGTCGATGCGGGCGATCGGGATCGCCTGAATCTCTGAATTGTCGGTCATGAACCCCTCACGAGCGGATGGCGGCGGGTGAGATGGTAGAGCGGCTCCAGCGTGTCCGTTCGATAGGCGTCGATGTCGATGCCATTGTCCTCGGCGAGGCGGACACCCTGGCTCGCGCCGACGTCGAGCCAGGGCAGGAGGTAGTAGTCGCGGGGCCGCTCGTTGCCCGGCGCGAGCCGGATGGCGACGGTGATGTCCGGTCTCAATCCGGAATCGAGGCGGATCTTCCAGCGGAGCGAGCCCGCCGGCGTGACCATGCATCGGGCCAGGACGATGGAGATCCTCAGTTCGCCATTCACGGTGAGTAGGTCGGTCCGCGGATCGAGCGCGACCGTTCCGCCAAGCCGTTCGATCTCGGCCTGCGCCTCCTCCAGCACCTTGGGGTGCATCAACCGCAGAACCCTGTTCGTTTCGAGGAATCGGTAATCGCGCGCCGGGACGTAGCCGATCAGCTGGTAGGCCCGCAGGAGACTGCCGAAGCGATGGCGATATGCGGCGCTCGACGGCATCTCCTCCATCTCGTCGATGATCATCCCGGAGAGCGTGCCTCGGCTGGCCAGCAGATCGTTCAGGAAGGAGAGGAGTTCCTCGTCGCTGAACCGCCTGGCGCGCTCCGCCAGGATTCGCTGGGCGACGGTGAAGATGCTAGGATCGACGATGGCTTTGAAGGCTCCGTCCCCTCTCACCCAATCCTCGGGCGTGTTGGGCCTCGGCCTCTGCTTCAGTTTCGCGGAAACGCGGTTGTAGACGTTGTTGCCGATATACTTCTCATTGGTGAGGATCTGCCGGACGACCGCGCGGTTCCAGGGGCGACCGAGGTCCGTCCGCTGACCTTCCTGGTTCAGTATCTCGGCGATCTCCCGTTCCGATCGATGCTCGACCACGAACAGTGCATAGATGCGCTGGACGGTGGCCACCTCCTCCGGTGGTCCCGGCACCAGGATGACCCGGTCGGTCTGGAGGCTCTTGTGCTCGCCTCGGGCGAGTGGCGCCTTCCTCTCGTTGCGCTCGTTGACGAGATGGCGGCGCAGGCCGTAACCGGCATGACCGCCCTGCCGATAGCCGAGGGTGATGAGGCGGCACTGTCCCTTGAACACCTTGGCCGACAGTTCCCGGCTGTATTCACCCGCCATCATGCGCTTGACGGTCTTGATCATGTTGGCCTGAAAGCTGCCGTCGTTGTCGAACTGCTCGGCGCAGTAATGGACCTGTATGCCGCGTTCGCGGCAGATGAACTCGTAGTGGGCGCTTTCATCGGCGTCCTGGAAGCGTCCCCATCGCGAGATGTCGTAGACGAGGATGTGCTCGAAGTCGGCGGCGCCCGACTGCACATCCTGGATCAGTCGCTGGAGAGCGTCGCGCCCCGCGATGTTGAGGCCGCTGCGTCCTTCATCGGCATAGGTGCGAACGACTGCGAGGCCCTTCTCCTCGGCATAGAGGGCGATGATGTCGGCCTGGTTCTCGGTGGAATACTTCTGATGGTCCGTCGACATGCGGACATATTGCGCGGCGCGCGATCCCACCTTTCCTTCCTGGTTGACGTTCTTCTTCACCAGCGCCTCGTCGGTCGCGGGGCTGGCCCCATGATACGATGATGGCGCTCTTCTATGACTGGGAGGGGCGGTATGTCGTTTTCGAAGAAGGAGCGAAAGTTTCGCGTCGAGGAGGGAAATGTTTTTCCAGATTCAGGTCAAGACACCCACTTCGTCATCGCGGTGGCCGATGCGCTGAAGGCCGAATTCGGAGACACCCCGAGCAAGATCAAAGTCGTGGCGCGGCTGGTCGGTAGCAACGAGAGGACGGTCAAGAACTGGTTCCGCGGCCGAAACGGCCCCAGCGCGGAGTGTCTGGTGGAATTGATGCGGCATTCCACCATTCTGCTGCAGCTGGTGCTTCGGCGATCCGGTCACGAGGATCTGGTGAAGGCGCTGCAGATGGCGGCGGCGCGAGAACAGCTACGTTCGGCAATCAGCACCTTAAATGACCTTTTTGGATCCGACCCAGACGGATCGGATGATCCCGAGTAGATCACCATCTGCGTAAACGTGGCCTGAGGGCCGCGTTGCTTATCGGACCCTGTTGATGGCGTGAGCGGCTTTGCCGGAGGCTCTGCGTTTGGCGAGCGTGGCTATGCGAGCGTGGATTTCGTCGGGGCTGAT
>Ga0153956_1000712_pt1 | contig 34568 bp, 30 predicted proteins | sample TSFL040MetaG_FD_104704 | JGI IMG/M metagenome (GOLD analysis project Ga0153956, IMG submission 104704) | Attine ant fungus gardens microbial communities from Florida, USA - TSFL040 MetaG | ecosystem: Host-associated > Fungi > Mycelium > Unclassified | place: USA: Florida, Wekiwa Springs... | reverse complement strand
TGATGCGAACTTCGGAATTAAAGGGACACTGGCAAGTTTATGATTCTCGTGTGGTTCAGGTTCAGAAGTCCGCTTCACCGACTCGCTGCGATAGTGTGGCGGACTTCCGAACCACCACACTAGCGCGGTGCTGTGGCGATTTCGCGACTCCGCGGCGGGATCGTCCATGGTGCCGATCATGCGTCAGAAACGACCTTCTTCTTCTTCGATCAGGATTTCGCGCTTTCCGGCGTGATTGGCCTGTCCGACGATGCCTTCGAGTTCCATCCGCTCCATCAGCGAGGCGGCGCGGTTGTATCCGATCTGCAGGCGGCGCTGGATGTAGCTGGTCGACGCCTTGCGGTCGCGCTTCACAATGGCCACGGCCTGCGAGAACAGATCGCCGCCGCCGTCGCTGCCCATGCCGGTCGCATCGAACACCGCGCCGTCTTCGTCGGTCGGCTCTTCCGCGGTGACCGCTTCGAGGTATTCCGGCGCGCCCTGCGTCTTGAGATGGCGCACCACCTTCTCGACTTCCTCGTCCGACACGAACGGTCCGTGCACGCGCGAGATGCGGCCGCCGCCGGCCATGTAGAGCATGTCGCCCTGGCCGAGCAGTTGCTCGGCGCCCATCTCGCCCAGGATCGTCCGGCTGTCGATCTTCGACGTCACCTGGAAGGAAATGCGGGTCGGGAAGTTCGCCTTGATGGTGCCGGTGATGACGTCGACCGACGGACGCTGCGTCGCAAGGATGACGTGGAGGCCGGCGGCGCGCGCCATCTGCGCGAGACGCTGCACGGCACCTTCGATGTCCTTGCCGGCCACCATCATCAGGTCGGCCATTTCGTCCACGATGATGACGATATAGGGCAGCGGGTCGAGCTCGAGCTTTTCTTCCTCGTAGATTGCCTTGCCGGTTTCCTTGTCGAAACCGGTGTGCACGGTGCGGGTCAGTTCCTCGCCGTTCTTCCTCGCTTCGACGAGGCGTGAATTGTAGCCGTCGATGTTGCGCACGCCGAGCTTGGCCATTTTCTTGTAGCGCTCTTCCATCTCGCGCACGGCCCATTTCAGCGCGACGACGGCTTTCTTCGGATCCGTCACGACCGGCGTCAGCAGATGCGGAATGCCGTCATAGACCGAGAGTTCGAGCATCTTCGGATCGACCATGATCAGGCGGCACTGGTCCGGCCGCAGCCGGTACACCAGACTGAGAATCATGGTGTTGATCGCCACCGATTTGCCCGAGCCGGTGGTGCCGGCGATCAGCATGTGCGGCGTGCGCGCAAGGTCGATGATGATGGATTCGCCGCCGATATTCTTGCCGAGGCAGAGCGGGAGCTTGATCGCGTCGTTGGTTTCCTTGGCGGTGAGCAGTTCGCGCAGATAGACCTTCTCGCGGTGCGCGTTCGGCAGTTCGATGCCGATGGCGTTGCGGCCGGCGACGACCGCGACGCGCGCCGACAAGGCGCTCATCGAGCGTGCGATATCGTCGGCGAGGCCGATCACGCGCGACGACTTGATGCCGGGCGCCGGTTCGAGTTCATACAGCGTGACCACCGGTCCCGGGTTGGCTTTGACGATCTCGCCGCGGACGCCGAAATCCTGCAACACGCCTTCCAGCGCGCGCGAATTGGCTTCCAGTTCGGCCTTGCCGAGCGGCTGGCGATCGGCGGCGCGCGGCGCGGTCAGCACGTTGACGGACGGCAGCTCGAATTTTCCGGACTTTTTCGCGGGCTGGCGCGAAGCGGCCTTCTTCCGCGGCGCACGCGAGGCCGGCTCCTCGTCCTCTTCCTCATCTTCGTCCTCGTCGTCGCCGTCCTCGGCCATGTCGTCATGGGCCGGCACCAGTGACGGCGCGCCACGTCCGCCGCCGAGACCTGAATCCCCAAGGCTCGGCTCCTGGCGTTCGAAGGCCGCCGCGCCCGACTTCTTCGGCGCGCTCGACACCAGAGTCTTGTAGGCCAGCGACAGCAGCGCCCCGATCCGGATGCGCTTGAGCCGCGCCTTCGCGCTCATCAGCGCATGAACCAGCCAGCCCAGCGAAACCGAAGCATGATCGCCGTCTTCCTCGAACGGCGCGTCATCGTCGTCGATCTCGCCCGTCTCTTCGCGAAGCCGCGATCCCATGCCGCTTGCCACGAGGAAGGTCGCGATCATCACCGCGAAAAGCACGACGCCGGACACCAGGCAATGCAGCGCCGTCGCGGGTCCGAGCAGAATTGCGGGCGCACGCACCAGCGCGTCGCCGATGACGCCGCCGAGTCCGGCGGGCAGCGGCCATGCGGCATTGTGCGGCCAGCAGCTCGCGAAGCCGGCGGCCGAAACGGTGCAGAGAATCCAGCACGCCAGTCGCATCGCCTCGCGATCGAACGGACGATGCGTCAGCATCCGCCAGCCCCAGATCGCCACCGGCAGGATCAGCATGATGGCGCCGAGGCCGAGAATCTGCATCAGGAGGTCGGCGCCGATCGCGCCGGGATAGCCGAGGACGTTGTGGATCGCGCGCGAGGTGGCGTGGCTGAGGCTTGGGTCCAGCACCGACCAGGTCATCAGCGCGGCGGCCGCGGCCCCGGACAGTCCGATGAGGACCAGCCCGGTCAGCTCACGCAGTCTGCGCCCAAGCGCATCGCGGATCGACGCCGGCAGATGGCCAACGATGGGAAGGACGCGTTCGATCGCTGCCATGCTCATGGGGCCCTGCGACTAATCGAGAGTTTTCACCAGCCGATGCAACGCCTCGGCCGTCGTTTCACTGTCCGCTACCAGCGCCAGCCGGATGTAGCCCGCACCGGGGTTGCTGCCGTCGGCTTGCGGCCGCGCCAGATAACTGCCCGGAATCACGCGAACTCCGGCTTCCTTGTAGAGTTTGACGGTCGCGGCCTCGTCGCCGCCGCGTTCGGACACGTCGAGCCAGACGCAAAAGCCGCCGGCGGGTCTGACGTAGCCATACCGGTTCCCGAGAATCTGGTCGGCGAGATCGAATTTCATCCGGTAGAGCCGGCGATTTTCCTCGACATGCGCTTCATCGCTGTAGGCGGCGACGGCGACATGTTGCAGCGGCACCGGCACCTGCGGGGCGGCGACGTTGCGCAGTTCATGGAACGCCGCGAGAAACTTCCCGTCGCCGGCGGCGAAGCCGACACGCATGCCCGGCAGGTTCGATCGCTTCGACAGTGACTGGAACGCGACCACGTTGCTGAAATCCGGCCCTGCGCATTCCAGCGCGCTGCCCGGTGCGCCCTGCGTGTAGATTTCCGAATAGCATTCGTCCGACAGCACGATGAAGCCGTGACGGATCGCCAGCGCATGCAGGCGGGAAAAATAATCGGGCGAGGCGACGGCACCTTGCGGATTTGCGGGCGAGGCGACGAACATCGCGACGGTCCGCGCCAGCGTGGCCTCATCCAGCGCATCGAGGTCGGGCAAAAATCCGTTGGCGCGCGTGGTCGGCAGGAACACGGCTTCGCAGTTCGCCGCGCGCGCGCCCGCGCCATAGGCCGGGTAGAACGGGTTCGGCACCAGGATCGCGGGCGTCCCCTTGCGGGGCGGCACGTAGCGGGCCGCGGCGATGGCGGCGAAGAACAGCCCCTCGCGGCTGCCGTTCAGGACAAGAACCTCGGTTTCGGGATCGATGGCGCGGGGCAGGTTGAATCGCGTTCCGAGCCAGTTGGCGGCGGCGCGGCGGAACGGCTCGATTCCCCTGGCGATCGGGTAGCGTCCGAAATCATTGATATATTTGGATAATACGGACCCGACAAAGCCCGGTACCGGGTGCTGCGGTTCGCCGAGCGACAGCGTGATCAGCGGCAGCCCCGGCTGGTAGGGAGCAAGGAGTTCGGCGGTCCGGGCGAACGGCGACCGCTCGCCGGCGGCGGTCGGCACAGCCGCAGCCGCGGCGTCCGGTGCCGCACGGGAGGTCGTGGGGGTTGCCATCGGTTAAGCGCCAGCACTTTCAAGACGTTCGGCCGCATCCTGCGGAACCGGACGGGAACGGATGAGTACCATAGGTATGGTGAGGTTAAGGCGCGATTAACCATCGGCGGGCGGCGGCAAATTGCTCACGCCCGCGGCGCATCCGGTGGCCGGAATAGATCTCGTGTGGTGGTTCAGAAGTCCGCCACACTATCGCAGCGAGTCGGTGAAGCGGACTTCCGAACCTGAACCACACGAGAATCATAAACTTGCCAGTGTCCCTTTAATTCCGGAGTTCGCATCAAAGGTCGCCGCAAGGACATGCGAACTTCGGAATCGGGACACTAGTCCGGATCCTGGAAACGCAGCAGGCGTTGCACCATCCGCAGGTTGGCGTAATCGATCATCTTGCCGTCGAGCGTGACCGCGCCCTGTCCGGCGCGTTCGGCCGCTTCCATCGCCGCGATGGTTCGCCGCGCGTCGGCCAGTTCCGGGCCGGACGGTATGAATGCCTTGCGGGTCGGTTCGATCTGGCTCGGATGGATCACCTGCTTGCCGTCGAAACCCATGGCGGCCGCCTTCGTCGCCGTCGCGGCGGTGACCACCTCGTCGCGAAACGCGCCGCAGGGGCCGTCGATCGCACGCAGGCCGAAGGCGCGGGCGGCCACCAGCAGCCGCATCATCGGATAGGCGAACAGGTCGAGCGGCACGCGCGGGTGGCCATCGGTCGCGCCGCCGATGTGCTGGTATCCGGCCGGGGATGCGCCGATCTCCGTGCTTCGCGCGCCGATCGAGGCGGCGAAATCGCCGACGCCGAGATGCAGCGCCGCCACCAGCGGGTCGGCGGTCGCAAGAGTCTCGACGTTGACGAGCCCGAGCGCCGTTTCGATCAGCAGCTCCATCTCGACCGGCTTTGCGCGCGCCGCCGAAGCGTCGCGAATCCAGCCGCCGATCGTGGCGATGTCGGCGACGCGCTCCGCCTTGGGAACGATGACCGCGTCGAGCCGGGCAAGGCCGGCCAGTTGCACGATCTCGTTCCGGATCGTCGGGCTGTCGATCGCGTTGAGCCGCACCGTGACGGTCTTGCGGCCCCAGTCGAGCGTGGTGAGCGCGGTCACGGCCTCCTGCAGCGCCGCAGCTTTTTCAGCCAGCGGCACCGCGTCCTCGAGATCCATGAACACCGCGTCGGCGGCCGAGACGGCGGCGCCTTGCACCATGCGCATGCGATGCGCCGGCACGGCGAGATAGGTGCGGGTGACGCGCGGGGTCATCATGAGCGCCCCTCCGTCGCCAATCCGAGTTCGGCGAGGATCGCATCGGTCTGCGCGCCGGTCGCGGGCACGTCGCCCATCACCGGGCTTACGCCGGGAATGGTGATCGCGGGCAGAAAACTCGTCAGCGGTCCGTGCGGCGATCCGACCGTTTGAACGCGGCCGCGGCCGCACAGTTGCGGGTGCTGCAAGAACGCCTTCACGTCGTTCATGGTGGCATTGGCGATGGCCGCGTCTTCAAGGCGCAGCAGAACCTGTTCGGCGGTGAAGTCCGCGAAATGCCGTTCGATCAGCGCTTCCAGCGCGTCGCGGTTCTGCATCCGCAGCGGATTGGTGTGGAAGCGCGGATCGGTCGCGAGGGCCGCGTCGTCGAGCACCTGCGCGCAAAACGCGATCCATTCGCGCTCGTTCTGGATGCCGAAAAAAACCACGCGGCCGTCGCCCGTCTTGAACGGGCCATACGGTGCGATGGTGGCGTGGCGCGTGCCGGTGCGTTGCAGGGGTTTGCCGGCGCCATCGGTGTAGTAGGCGGGATAACTCATCCACTCGCTGAGCGAATCGAACAGCGACACCTCGAAGGCCGTGCCCTTGCCGGTGCGCTCGCGATGAAACAGCGCCATCAGCACGCCATTCAGCACATACATTCCGGTCGCGATGTCGGCCACGGCGATCCCGCATTTGGCGGGCTGTGCCTCGGTGCCGTTGACCGAGAGGAATCCGGCCTCGCACTGGACCAGCAGATCGTAGGCCTTCTTCTGGCTGTAGGGGCCGCCGCTGCCGTAGCCCGACACGTCGCAGGCGATCAGGCGGGGAAACCGTTTCAGCAATGCGGCCGCATCGAGGCCGAGCCGCGCGGCCGCGCCCGGCGCCAGATTTTGCACGAATACATCCGCCTTCGGCAGCAGCGCGTCGAGCACGCGTTTGCCGTCGGCGCTCTTGATGTCGATCGCGAGGCTTTCCTTGGAGCGGTTGGTCCACACGAACTGACTCGACATGCCGTTCATGACGTAGTCGTAGTCGCGGCAGAAATCGCCCTTGCCGGGCCGCTCGATCTTGATGACGCGCGCGCCCCAGTCGGCGAGGTGGCGGCTGGCGAGCGGCGCGGCGATGGCCTGCTCGATCGAGACAACGGTGATGCCGGACAGCGGCAGCGGCGGTGACGTCATGCGAATCTCCCGGAACTTTGCCGGGTGCTTATACCGCAAAAAGGGAAGGGCCCCAGCTTGCGCCGGAGCCCTTCGACGGAGGGGGCATTGCCGGGTAACTGCCCCAACCGTTGTCGGAGGCCGCGGCCCCGAAGGGCCGCGGTTTCGCGTTACGGCACCACCTCGCCGTGCTGGGTGATGTCGAGGCCTTCGCGCTCGTTCTCGTCGCTGACGCGCAGGCCGATCACCGCCTTGATCGCAAGAAGGATGATCAGGGTGACCGCGGCGTCGTACACGACGGTGACGAGGATGCCGTAGATCTGCGTCAGCACCTGCTGGGCGTTGCCGTCGATCCAGCCGGTGCCGGCCTTGTTGATCGCGGTGCGGGCGAACACGCCGGTGAGCAACGCGCCGATGATGCCGCCGACGCCATGGACACCGAACGCATCGAGGCTGTCGTCATAGCGCATCATGTGCTTGAGGCTGGTGGCGCCCCAGTAGCAGCCGACGCCGGCGACGGCACCGATGACCAGCGCGCCGGTCGGATCGACGAAACCCGACGCCGGCGTAATGGCGACGAGACCGGCAACCGCGCCGGAGCAGATCCCGAGCACGCTGGGCTTGCCGCGCAGACTCCACTCGACGAACATCCAGGCCAGCGCCGCCGCGGCGGTCGCGATCTGCGTCACGGCCATCGCCATGCCGGCCTGTCCGCCTGCCGTCACCGCCGAACCGGCGTTGAAGCCGAACCAGCCCACCCACAGCAGCGAAGCGCCGATCACGGTCAGCACGAGATTGTGCGGCGCCATGTTCTCGGTGCCGTAACCCTTGCGCTTGCCGAGCACGAGCGCGCAGACGAGACCCGCGACACCGGCGTTGATGTGAACGACCGTCCCGCCGGCGAAGTCGAGCACGCCGAGTCCGCCGAGGAAGCCGCCCGGACCCCAGACCCAGTGCGCGATCGGCGAATAGACCAGGAGCGACCACAGGCCCATGAACCACATCATCGCCGAGAACTTCATGCGATCGGCGAACGCGCCGCAGATCAGCGCCGGCGTGATGATCGCAAAGGTCATCTGGAAGGTCATGAACACCGATTCGGGAATCGTCGGCGCGGGACCGGCGAGGGTGTCGGTCCCCATGCCCATCAGCAGCAGGCGCGACGCGCCGCCGAGATAGCTCGTGCCTTCGGTGAAGGCCCAGCTATAGCCGATCAGCATCCACAGCACGGTGACGAGACAGGTGATGGCGAAACTCTGCATCACGGTGGCGAGCACGTTCTTCTTGCGCACCATGCCGCCGTAGAACAGCGCGAGGCCGGGGATCGTCATCATCAGCACCAGCGCTGTGGAGGTCAGCAGCCAGGCGGTGTCGCCCGAGTCGAGTTTCGGCGCGGGGGTGGCGGGCGCTGCCGCAACCGGTGCGGCGGTCTGAGCCAGCGCAGCGTCGGCAAATCCCGCAAGGCAGGCCACGCCGAGTATCGCCGCGATAGCCGGTCCCGCATGGGACAGACGGGGAAACCTCATTCGTTTTACTCCTGATTGATTTTTGAAGGTGATCGCGAAATCAGAGCGCCGCGGCATCGGCCTCGCCGGTGCGGATGCGCACGGCGTGCTCGAGGCTGATGACGAAGATCTTGCCGTCGCCGATCTGGCCGGTCTTGGCGGCCGCCGTGATGGCGTCGACGGTTTGTTCGACCTGGTCGGAATTGATCGCGACCTCGATCTTGACCTTGGGGAGGAAGCTCACCGCGTATTCGGCGCCGCGGTAGATTTCGGTGTGGCCCTTCTGACGGCCGTATCCCTTGACCTCGGTCACCGTCAGGCCGTGCACGCCAATGGCGGTCAGGGCATCCCGGACTTCTTCGAGCTTGAATGGCTTGATGATCGCCATAACGATTTTCATGGATCTGGTCCCCGCTTGGCCCGGCGAGGACACGCCGGGCGATTTCGGCTGAGGATCACCACGCAGAGCTTTTTAACGTCACGACGCGGTACAGCCGGAACCCTTAGAATCAAATGCCGTGCCAGATCGGCCGGGCATCGCTAACGATTTATGAATCCAGAATTTTTCGCCGCGAATGGGACAAGTCGGGGCCGATGGAAAACAGCCGCGCTCAATGCCTGACCATGGTTGCCCAAAATGGAGGCAGCGGCTTCCGCCTCTTGTTTTTCCGCTTCGTCCATTTGTCGCCCGGCAGGGCCGCAACACGAAAAAACCCGGCTCCGGCGAAACGGAACCGGGCGTTTCAGACCTGATCGAAGCCGCCGGCCGCCGTCGTTACTGCAGCGCTTCGCCGTGCTGGGTGATGTCGAGGCCTTCGAGCTCGTTCTCGCGGGACACCCGCAGGGCCACGACGGCACCGACCAGCTTGAGAAGGATGAACGTCACGGCGCCCGACCAGAGCAGGGTGACGGCGACGCCGTAGAGCTGCATCAGCAACTGGCGCGGGTTGCCTTCGAGCAGGCCGGAGACGCCGCCGATGGACGACGTCGCGAAGATGCCCAGCAGCAGCGTTCCGGTCAGTCCGCCGATGCCGTGGACGCCGAACACGTCGAGCGAATCGTCATAACGGAAGCGGTGCTTGAGACTGGTGCAGGCCCAGTAGCAGACGCCGCCGGCGATGACGCCGATCACGATGCCCTGCAACGGCGTGACGAAGCCGGAGGCCGGCGTAATCGTGCCCAAACCCGCCACCGCCCCCGAAATCATGCCGAGCACGGAGGGTTTTCGCCGCGTCGACCATTCGATGGCGCCCCAGGTCAGCGCGCCGGCGCAGGCCGCCAGATGGGTCGCGACGATGGCGTAGATCGCCCGCGCGTTGGCGCCGAGCGCCGAGCCGCCGTTGAAGCCGAACCAGCCGACCCACAACAGGCTGGTGCCCATCACAGCAAGGGACAAGTCGAACGGCGACAGGTTCTCGGAGCCGTAACCGAGGCGGCTGCCGATAACCTTCGCCGCGACCAGGCCGCCGACGCCGGCGCTGAGATGCACCACGAGTCCGCCGGCGAAATCCTGCACGCCGCTGGCGCCGAGGAATCCGCCGCCCCAGATCCAGTGCGCGAGCGGAATGTAGACGACGACGAACCAGCCGATCGAAAACAGCAGATAGGCCGAGAAACGCATCCGGTCCGCGACCGCGCCCGCCACCAGCGCGACGGTGATGATCGCGAAGGTCATCTGGTAGAGCATGAACAGCGCTTCGGGAATCGTCTTCGCCGCCGGATTGACGCTGTCCATGGTCATGCCGGCGAGGAAGATGCGATCGAGCGATCCGAGCCACGGCCCGTCGCCGGTGAAGGTCAGCGAATAGCCGAATGCGACCCACAGGATCGAAATGACGGCGACCGCGGAAAGGCTTTGCGCCATGGTCGCCAGCACGTTTTTCTTGCGCACCATGCCGGAATAGAACAGCGCCAGCCCCGGGATCGTCATCATCAGCACGAACGCCGTGGCGACGATCATCCATGCGGTATCGGCGGGGTTGATGGTCGACGGCGTGGCGGCAAAAGCCGGTGTGGCGGCCGCCAAAACCGTTCCCGATGCAAGGAGCACCGTCGCAGCGCGGGCTGCCTGACGCGAAAGTGCTCCCATGGTGATCCCCCGGTCCTCGCTCGCTAAGCTTCTGTCAACAGGCCATGGTCCGGGACGCGGAGCGTTCGTCACAAGGCGTCGCTGTCGGTCTCGCCGGTGCGGATACGCAGGGCGTGATCGATCGGCGTCACGAAAATCTTGCCGTCGCCGATCTGGCCGGTGCGAGCGCTTGCGGTGATGACCTCGACCGTCTTGTCCGCGAGATCCGACGACACCGCGACCTCGATCCGCAGCTTGGGCAGGAAGTTCACGACGTACTCGGCGCCGCGATAGATTTCGGTATGCCCCTTCTGGCGGCCGTAACCCTTGACCTCGGTCACGGTCATGCCGTGCACACCGATCGCGGTGAGCGCCTGACGGACCTCGTCGAGCTTGAAGGGCTTAATGATGGCGACGACAAGTTTCATGGTCCGGTCTTTTCATTCCGTGAACGGGGCGTCTGGCGGCTCTGACTGGCTTGCGGCCAAATCTGGCACCTTTCCGTGCAAATGGCACAAAAAACTTGCGGTTCAAACGAAAAACGTGCGGGCCGGAAATGACCGCCCGGGTCGTACAGGCCGGGATTTCGCGTGAACCGCGCTCTCGTTTTCCTGACTAACGATTGTTCCGGCCGCCAGGCCGGGTGTTTTGGGGGAATTCATGTCGAACCGGTCATGGTTTTTTGCCTCGGGGGAAACCCAGCAAGGTCCGTATTCAGAAGCGCAGTTGCGCGAGTTCATCGCACGCGGAGCCGTCGGAGCCGATACCTTCGTCTGGACCGAGGGCATGTCGGGCTGGCAGCGGGCGGGTGAAATTCCGGGGCTGCTGGCCGGCAGGCCGGCCGCGGCATCGCCGATGCCGCCGGTGCGGCAAGGACATTTGCCGACCGGCGGAGATGGCTCCGCCGGCATCGCGCTGTCGGCCGACGTCAGCATCTGGGCGCTGCTCGGACGCAGCCTCGTTTTCATCGTCGGTTTCCTGCTGGTGATTCCAGCGCCCTGGGTGGCCGTGAGTTTCTACCGGTGGTTCATCTCCTGCGTGCGGGTGCCGCAGCGGCCCAATCTCGGATTTTCCGGCCAGCCGCCGGACATCTGGTGGGTGTTCGCGTTGCTGGCATTGTTCACCTACGCCGGGTTCAGTGGAATTCCCTTTCTCCGGTTCGCGCTGATTCCCGTGCAGGCCTATCTGTCCTGGATGACGCTCAAGTGGGTGGTGGAGAACGTCGTCTCGAACGGCCAGCCGCTGCGGTTGTCATTTCGAGGCGACGCGCTGCATTACGTCGGCTGGTATGTGCTGTTGAATATTTCGTTCCTCACCATCATCGGCTGGGCGTGGGTCACGACGGCATGGACGCGCTGGATGTTCCGTAACATCGACGGCACGCGGCGCGAGATCGTCTTCAACGCCAGCGGCCTCGACATGCTGTGGCGAACGCTGGTCTTCGCGATCGGCTGCGCGTTTGTCATCCCGATCCCGTGGGTGCTCGGCTGGTACGTGCGCTGGTACATGTCGCAGATCGCGCTGGCGCGGAGAGCATGACGAATCCGCGAACGGTCAGCGCCGTTCGCGGACGGAACCTTCCTGCGCCACGGACGCGACCAGCGTCCCGTCCTGCTTGAAAATCAGGCCGCGGGTGAGACCCCGGCCATCCTGCGCGCTCGGCGAGTCCTGCGCATAGAGCAGCCATTCGTCGGCGCGGAACGGGCGGTGAAACCACATCGCGTGATCGAGCGAGGCCGGCATCATGCGCTTGTCGAACAGGGTGCGGCCGTAGCGCGCCATCACGGCATCGAGCAGCGAGAAGTCCGATGCATAGGCCAGCGCGCACATGTGCAGCGCCGGATCGTCGGGCAGTTTGGCCGCGGTGCGAATCCAGACATGGATGCGGCCGTCGTCGATCTTCTCGCCAAAATAGCGGCCAAGCTCGACCGGGCGCAGCTCGATCGGGCGGTCGGATTCATAGTAGCGGCGGATGAAGTCCGGCATCTCCTTGAACATCGGCTGCTTGGCGACTTCCTCGGCGGTCAGTTTTTCCGGAGGCGGCACGTCCGGCATTGCGTCCTGATGGTTGAACGCGCCTTCCTCCTCGGCGTGGAACGAGACCATGATCGAGAAAATGGCGTGACCGTGCTGGATCGCGGTCACGCGCCGCGTCGAGTAGCTCTTGCCGTCGCGCAGCCGCTCGACCTCGTAGATGATCGGAATTTGCGGGTCGCCGGGCAGAATGAAGTAGCAATGCAGCGAATGCGGCAACCGGCCCTCGACGGTGCGGCACGCCGCGACCATCGCCTGCCCGATCACCTGTCCGCCGAATACGCGCTGCCAGCTCGTCTTCGGGCTGTTGCCGCGGAACAGGTTTTCCTCGAGCGGTTCGAGGTCGAGGATGGAGATCAGGTCGATCAGGCTTTTGGACATGTAAATTCCGTAGTTGGGCGATACGCAGACGTTAATCCGATCGTCATTGCGAGCGAAGCGAGGCAATCCATTTCAATGGCGCGGAATTGGATTGCTTCGTCGCTTGCGCTCCTCGCAATGATGGCAGGAACCGCTCGCTTCTGCCATTGGGAAACCTGTTTCACCCAGCTATACTGCCGGCGCAAGAGAGTAAGGCGTATCATGACGGCACATCGAAGTATTGTCATCTGCGGCGGCGCGTTCGCGGGTCTGGCGCTGGCGCTGGCGCTGCGGCAGGGTCTCGGTCCTGACGTCCCGGTCGTGGTGGCCGATCCGGCGCTGGCGAACCGGCCGAGCCGCGATCCGCGCGCCACCGCGATCGTCGCCGCCTGCCGCCGCCTGTTCGAGGCGATCGGCGTGTGGGGCACGGTCGCGGCGAGCGCGCAGCCGATCCTCGACATGGTGGTGACGGATTCGAAGCTCGAGGATGCGACGCGTCCGACATTCCTGACCTTTGCGGGCGAGGTCGAGCCCGGCGAGCCGTTCGCGCACATGATCGAGAATCGTCATTTGATCGATGCGCTGGTTGCCCGCGCGGAAGCCGAAGGCGTCGATGTGCGCGCCACGACGGTGACCGGATACGATGCGCAATCCGACGGTGCGACCGTTTCGCTGGGCGAGGGCGGCGCGATAGATGCGAGCTTGCTGGTCGCCGCCGACGGCGCGCGCTCCAGGTTGCGCGAACGTGCCGGCATCGCGACCCATGGCTGGGAATACAACCAGTCCGGCATCGTCGTCACCGTCGCGCATGAGCGCGATCATGAGGGCCGTGCCGAGGAGCATTTTCTACCGGCAGGTCCGTTTGCGATCCTGCCATTGACGGGAAACCGTTCGTCGCTGGTGTGGACCGAGACGCGCGCGAATGCCGCGCGCATCGTCGCGCTTTCGGACGAGGAATTTCATGCGGAGCTGGAACGGCGCTTCGGCCTGCACCTCGGCGAGATCAGGGCGCTCGACAAGCCGCGCGCGTTTCCGTTGCAGTATTTCGTCGCGCGTTCGTTCATCGCCGAGCGGCTGGCGCTGGTCGGCGATGCCGCGCATGTGATTCACCCCATCGCCGGACAGGGTCTCAACATGGGCCTGAAGGACGTGGCGGCGCTGGCGGAAACCATTGTCGATGCGCTCAGGCTCGGCATCGATCCCGGGCAGGCCGACGTGCTCGACCGCTATCAGCGCTGGCGGCGCTTCGATACCATGGCGATGGGCGCCGCGACCAATACGCTCAATGTGCTGTTCTCGAACGACTCGGCGCTGCTGCGCAGCGTGCGCGACGTCGGGCTCGGCCTGGTCGACCGCTTGCCGCCGCTGAAGAGTGCCTTCATCCGGCAGGCCGCCGGATTGTCCGGCGAGGTGCCGCGGCTGTTGAAGGGCGAGGCGCTGTAGGGCGCCTCACTCGATCTTTCGCGCTTCTTCCGGCAACATGATCGGAATGCCATCGCGGATCGGGTAGGCGAGTTTCGCGGATCGCGAGACCAGTTCCTGCCGCGCGCTGTCGAATTCCAGCGGACCCTTGGTCACCGGGCAGACCAGAATCTCCAGCAGCTTCGGATCGACGGTGCCTTCGGATCGGTCGGATGGAGTCATCGTCATGCGCGGTCTCTCTGAGAAATCCTGGCGTCGGCCACGATGGCTGTGCGGCGCCTGGGGTGAGGCGAGGCGGAAAAGCTGGTCGAGGATCGCGGCCTGTCGCGTTCCGCTCAACGGTTTATCCGACAGCGCAAATCCGAGGAAGGCCCAATCGAGAATTTGCGCGCGCGCCTGCGCGATGTCGCGGGGCAGGCCGGGACCGTGGCCTGGATTGGAGGCGGCGTGCTGCTGCTGCTGGCGCCCGCGACGCTGTCCGACCCGGCGCGGCACGGGATCGTGGCGACGCCGGCCGTCGTCTACGGCTTCGCCGCGATGGCGGTCGCGGGTATTGACCCGCTACTGCAATCCGGGATCGCCGGACGTGCGCTTTTTCGCGAGGTCCATTTCGGTGACGGCAATCAGGATTTCCGCGCGGGTCTTGAGGTCCGGAGCCTCCAGCATCGCCTGCTTCTCCGGCGGCCCATAGGGCGACATCATCGCCAGCGCATTGACCAGCGCCTCGTTCGGCGCGCCAGCGATGCCGTCCCAGTCGACCTTCAGGCGGTTGATCTTGAGGAAATCGGCCAGCACTTCGAGCAGCCGCTTGCGGTCGACATCCTCCTCGCCCTTGCGCGGCGTGAAATCGTCGACGAAGGCAAAGAAATCCGCCTTGCACTGGCGATAGGCCGTCAGCACCTTGAGCTCGCTCGCCACCTTGAAGCGCGCGATGCCGGTGAGCTCGATGATGTACCGGCCATCGCCGGACTCGGCGAGCTGGGTGATCCGTCCGACACACCCGACCTGAAACAGCTTTGGCCGATCTTCACTGGCCGAATGGGCGATGTCGGGCTGGATCATGCCGATCAGGCGATGACCGTCGCGAAAGGCATCATCGACCATCGCGAGGTAGCGCGGCTCGAAGATGTTCAGCGGCATCTGGCCGCGCGGCAGCAGCAGCGCGCCGGGCAGCGGAAAGACGGGGATGACTTCGGGAAGATCTCCGGGGCCGCGGTAGGTGGCGTTGATCGGCATGAGCGGGTCCGGTGTTATCGGAAAAACGCGCTACGAGAACAGGATCGTCGACAGCCGCTTGCGTCCCTCGACGGTGGCCTCGTCGGCCGGACCCCACGCTTCGAAGAATTGCACGAGTTGCTTGCGGGCGCCGTCCTCGTTCCATTTGCGGTCGCGCCTGACGATTTCGAGCAGGTGGTCGGTTGCCTCGCCGCGCTGGCCGCTCGCGTTCAGCGCGGTCGCGAGATCGAACCGTGCCTGATGATCGAGGGGATTTGCGGCGACTTTCTGTTCGAGCTCGGCGACCGGACCCAGCGAATTCGCCTGTTCGGCGAGATCGATCATGGCCTGCACGGTCTTCACCGCGGCGTCGTTGCGTTTGGATTCCGGCACCAGCGCGAGAGTCTGCTTGGCCTGGTCGAGCGCGCCGGTCGTTGCATAGCAGCGCGCAAGCCCCGCCATCGCCGGAACGTTGGCGGCATCGAAACCGAGAATCTCGGCATAGATCGAGGCGGCCGTCGCCGCATCGCCCGCGGCGAGGGCGGCTTCGGCGTCCTGCAGAATTTCCGCGATGTTGGGCTCGCCCGGCGCCGTTACGCCCTGGGTCAGCTTGTCGATGAAGGCATTGACCTGGCTCTCGGGCACCGCGCCCATGAATCCGTCCGCGGGCTGGCCGTTGACGAAGGCGATCACGGCCGGGATCGACTGAATTCCCATCTGGCCGGGAATCGCCGGATGCTCGTCGATGTTCATCTTGACCAGCTTGACCTTGCCCTTGGCGCCGGTGACGGCCTTTTCCAGGATCGGCGTCAGCTGTTTGCAGGGGCCGCACCACGGCGCCCAGAAGTCGATCAGCACCGGCTGGTGTTTCGATTCTTCGATGACGTCCCGCATGAACGTCTGGGTCGTCGTGTCCTTGATGAGACCGGATGGCGCCTGCGGCGCTGCTCCGCTGCCCTGCTCGACTATCGTCACGTGATCCTCGCCTTGTCTCGGGAATGGGCCGATTTTAGCACGGCACCCGCCCTAATTGGTCCCTGAAGGGCTAATTTGCAATCGCGGGAACCCGGTTCACCGGTCCGGAGCCGGCCTGAAGGCTGTCCGGGCCCGGTTTCCGGACATTTTGCCCGTCAGCCTCCGGAAACGGCGAAAATCGAGGCCGTTTGGCCGCAGACTTGCTGTTGCATTCGCAGGCCGCATTTGGCATAGGTCTGCCCGCTGGCGGCCGGAAGCGGCGGCCACTCTCGGATGCGGGTGTAGCTCAGGGGTAGAGCACGACCTTGCCAAGGTCGGGGTCGAGGGTTCGAATCCCTTCGCCCGCTCCAGAATTTCTTGGCCAAGCAATGACCTGACGACAAGCCGCCGCGAGGCGGCCTTGTCGTTTTGCGCGCCGTGTCAGCCGGACGCTCCATGCACGGACGGTCATGTTGCTGTCCGATGGCCCGGGCGATTCCGCTGCGAAAGGTTAGGAAGACATTCGGATGATTATGGCGACAGGCGCGGCCGGACTTTCAGGGTCGGCCGTCGTTTCGCGCGGCATGCCGCAGATCGAGGTCACCTTCGACATCGACGCCAACGCGCGGATGGAAGAGACGCAATGCACCTTCATCGAACCGTCCGGCGCCAATTGTGCAACGCACGATGCCGATACGCGGCGCAAAGGGCGCAAAGAGAGAATGGTATCAAACTGTCGCGAGAAGTTTCGCGAGAAAGCCCGATGGTCTCGCCGCCGCGCCGTGCGGCCTTCTCTCCTGGAACGGATGTGCTAGGTTTTGGCGGTCGATCATCAAGCGGCAAACTCAAAACTTCGCCTCTCGGCGTCTCGTAACAATAACAAGTTGCAGCCGTTCGCGGCTGGATAAGGGGAGTGACGCGATGACATCCGCATTCAAACAATCCATTCTTGCGTGCGCGGCGTTTCTTGCGATGGTGGGCGCCGCCTCGCAGGCAAGCGCACAACAGCAGGGGCTCAAGCATTACGAGTCCGGCAACAAGGAATTCTGGACGCATCCGCCGGACGACTGGTTCCTCGGAGATGAGACCGAGGCGCAGAAGGGCCTCGCGCCGCCATCGGGTCCGCCGACCGGCATGTCGGAATCGGAAATCAACGCGGCGCTGAAGAAGATCAAGCTGCCGGCGGGATTCAAGATCGAGCTCTATGCGTCTAACGTGCTGGCCGCGCGCCAGATGGCATGGGGCGACAAGGGGACGCTGTTCGTCGGTTCGTTCGATCTCGGCAACGTCTATGCCATTACCGACAAGGACGGCAAGAAAGAGGTCAAGACCATCATCAAGGGTCTGAAAATGCCGACCGGGATCGCCTATCAGAATGGCGCGCTTTACGTCATCGATATCAACAAGCTGATGCGTTACGACAACCCGGAAGCCAATCTCGACAAGATGCCGGAGCCCAAGGTCGTCTACGACGACTTCGCATCCTACAACGCGCACGGCTGGAAATATCTAGCGCCGGACAAGGACGGCTGGTTCTATATTCCGGTCGGCCCTCCCTTCAACATCGGCATTCCGCCGACCAGCACCGCGCAGATCAGGCGCGTCGATCCCAAGACCGGCAACGCCGAAATCGTTGCGCTTGGCGTTCGTAACAGCGTCGGCGGTGACGTCGATCCGCGTTCCGGCAAATACTGGTTCACGGAAAACGCCCGTGACTGGCTGAGCGACGACACGCCGAGCGACAAGCTCAACATGATCTCGCGCCTCGGCGAGAATTTCGGGTATCCGCATTGCCACCAGGGCAACATCCCGGATCCGAAGTTCGCCATGGGTCACAAGTGCTCCGAATTCACGCCTCCGGTGCTGAACCTCGGCGCGCACGTCGCTCCCTTGGGCATGAAGTTCTATACCGGCTCCATGTTCCCGGCGTCGTACAAGAACAACATCCTGATCGCCGAGCACGGTTCGTGGAACCGGCATCAGTATCAGGGCGCTCGCATCGTGCGGGTGATCGTCGGGCCCGACGGCAAGAACCCGAAGCAGGAGGTGCTCGCCTCCGGCTGGATCGAGGGCAAGCAGGGTTACACCGGCCGTCCCGCCGACATCGTGATGGCCAGGGACGGATCGATCCTGGTGGCCGACGACTGGGCCGGCGCGATCTACCGCATCAGCTACAAGAAGTAACGGAATGCCGGCTGAAGGCTGCGGCCGCGCGCGACCGCAGCCTTTGGTTTCAGGGACGTTGCTTCAAGGACTTGGCTCTCAAGAACTTGGCTTTCAAAGACTCGGCTTTCGGGGACCGCGGCATCATGCGCACAACAATAACAACAATCGCAGCGCTCATTGCGCTGGCGGCTGTGGCGCCGCTCAAGGCCGCGGACATCGCCGCCGGCAAGGCCAAGGCCACCGAGGTCTGTTCGGCCTGTCACGGCGAGAACGGCATTTCCACGACCGAGAACATTCCCTCGCTCGCCGGACAGCAGGACCAGTTCATCCAGTGGCAACTGGTGTTCTTCCGCGCCGGCACGCGCAAGAACGAGCAGATGCAGCCGATCGTCGAACAGCTCAGCAACGAGGATATCCGCAATCTCGGCGCTTACTTCGCATCGCTGACGCCGCCGAAAGGAGCGCCCGACGACAATCCCGATCTGTCGGCCAAGGGCAAGCAGACGGCGATGGGCCGCCGCTGCGCCTCATGCCACACCGATTCCTTCGCGGGGACCAAGGCGGTCGCCCGCATCGCCGGCCAGCGCGAAGAGTATCTCGTCAAGGCGTTGCGCGACTACAAGTCGGGCGAGCGTTCCGGCGGCGGCATGGCGGCGATGGCCGACGTGGCCTATCCGCTCCACGAGGAAGAGATCGCCGCGCTCGCGCATTACCTCGCGCATTTGTAGAGAGGCCGTTTCACTTTCCCTCTTCAGGGGAAGAGTGAAAAGTCACCCCCGCTGGTTCTCGTAGGCCTTGAGGTGCGTATAGATCGTGCGCAGTTTCGGCACGGGCAGTTTCGCGGCTTCGGCGCGGGTGATGAGATCGCCGACGATCTGGTCGGCTTCGACCGGCGCGCCGGCCTTGATGTCGCGGAACATGGAAGCAGTCAGCGGCGAGCCTTCGGCCGTCAGCATGCCGGTGGTGCGGGTCAGGAACGCCTCGCGCGGCGCGTGACCGGCTGCTTTCGCGATGCCGGAGATTTCGTCGCGCACGCCGAGGATGAAGTCCTTGCCGCCGGACGCGGCGATGATCTGCCCGACCGCCGCACGCATCAGGCTGGTGGTGCCGGCGAGCGTGGCGAGAAACACCCACTTCTCCCACATGTCCTGCATGATGTCGGCGGAGGCCTGCGCCCCGAAATTGCCGGTGGCGAAGACGTCGGCGATGGATTTGACGCGGTCGCTGAGTCCGCCGTCGCGCTCGCCGAAGCCGAGCGACTGCATCGGCGCGAGCTGGACGATCTCGCGCTTCTCATTCAGCGTCGCCGCGATCGCGCACTGGCCGCCCAGCACCCGTTCGCGCCCGAATGTCGCGTCGAGCACATCGAGATGCCGCATGCCGTTGAGCATGGGGATGACAGCAGTCCGCGGGCCGACCGCGGGGGCGAACGATTTGATCGCGTCGTCGAGATCGAAGGCCTTGCAGCTCAGCAGCACGACATCGAATGTCTCTTTCAACTTGTCGGCCTGGACCGTCGGCGGATTCTTCAGGGTAACGTCGCCGAGCGGGCTTTTAATGACGAGACCGGCGCTTGCCAGTTCGGCCGCGCGCCTCGGGCGCACCAGAAACGTCACGTCGCGGCCGGCCGCAAGCAGCCTGCCGCCGAAATACCCACCGATCGCGCCGGCGCCGACCACGAGAATACGCATCATTCAACTCCGCTGATTCAGGCTGTTGTTGCTCTTGAGGGTGATATGCCGGACCGCGACGGCGGCGTCGACTCAAAACGGCGCTACCACTTCTCTCCGAACGGCCGAATCTCCATCTCGAACGTCCATGCGCTCCTCGGCTGCCGATAGAGCTGCCAGTAGGACGCGGCGACCGCCGCCGGCGGCATCAGCAGATCGGGATTGTCGAGGGCTTCCTTGCCCCAGAGCTGCTCGCGGCGCTCACGCACCCAGGCGGTATCGACACCGGAATCGATGATGAGATGGGCGACATGAATGTTCTGCGGCCCAAGCTCCCGCGCCATCGCCTGCGCGACGGCCCGCAAGCCGAACTTGGCGCTGGCGAACGCGGCAAAACCCGCGCCGCCGCGCAGGCTCGCGGTCGCGCCGGTGAAGAAGATGTTACCCCGGCCGCGCGGCAGCATCAGCCGCGCCGATTCCCGTCCCGCGAGGAAGCCGGCCCAGCAGGCCATTTCCCAGACTTTCCGGAAAACCCGGTCGGTGGTTTCGAGAATCGGAAAACTGACGTTGGCGCCGACATTGAAGATCGTCACCTCAAGCGGTGCGTGTTTGTCGGCGTCCTGCAGGAAGGCGTTGATCTCGTCTTCCTTGCGGGCATCGAGCGAGCGCGCCATGACCGAGCCGCCGGCGTCCTCGATCTCCCTGACCAGCGGCGCGAGCTTGTCGCCGTTGCGGCGGCCGGCGAAGACCGTGAACCCTTCCGCCGCGAATTTTTTGGCGATCTCGGCGCCGATGTAATCGCCTGCACCGATCACGGCGACCGTTGCGTTGCGTTTTGGCATGATGGCGTCTCCGATAATCAGAACTCGTGGAACAAGCCCGGCCATGACGGATGGTATAATTCCCGGACCTAAGATCCCGATATCAACTCCTCGACCTCGCGCAACTGCTCCTTGCCGAAGAACATCTCGTTGCCGACGAAGAACGTCGGCGAGCCGAACGCGCCGCGCTCGACCGCGGACTGCGTGTTGTCGATCAGCCGGGTCTTGACGTCGGCGTCCTGCGCCCGCGTCAGCAGCTTCGCGCCATCGAGGCCGGAAGCGGTCAGCGCCTTCGCTGCGATCTCGGGGTCGTCCATCTTCTTCGGCTCGACCCACATGTGGTGGAACGCCGCCTCGACGTAAGTTTCAAATACGCCCTCGAACCGGGCGGCGACCGCCGCGCGCATCAGGTTCAGCGTATTGACCGGGAAATGCGGATTCCAGACATACGGCTTCACGCGAAAGCGGCGGACGAACCGCTCGGTCTCCAGCGCGTGGAACTCGCGCTTGTTCCTGACACCGGCGAGCGTCTCGGCCGGCGACTTGTTGTTGGTCGCCTTGAAGATGCCGCCGAGCAGGATCGGCACGTATTCGAATTTCGTGCCGGTGCGTTTCTCGATGGCCGGAATCGCCTCATGGCTGAGAAAGGCGTTCGGGCTGCCGAAATCGAACATGAACTGAGGGGGAGTCTGACTCATGTGTGCCTCCGGTTTCCGGGATTGTGGCGCAGCCAACCGTCCTCGTCCATCCTTTTTATGACGGTGATAATATATTGAACGCGGCCCGGTCAGATCAGCCGCCGGATTTCACGCTTGCGCCAGACCAGCCGGTAGAACGCCATCTGCAACACCATCATGGTGCAGAACGCGGCCGGGTAGGCGATCCAGACGCCTTCGACGCCGATCCCGTGGCTGAGTACCACCGCGACGGGAACCTCCACTGCCATAATCGCCACGATCGACAGCAATGTCGGCACGAACACGGTGCCGCTGGCGCGCATCACGCCCGAGAACACGCCGGCCATGCCGAACGGGATGGTGCTCCAGAGCACGATGAAGAGCAGCGTCTGCGCCAGATCGAGCACCTGGGGACTGGTGATGAACAGACCGATGATGATCCGCGACAGCAGATAGCCGAGCACGACGAGGCCGCCCGTCAGCAGCAGGTTGAGCCACATTCCGGTACGAACGATGCTGCCGATCCGGTCGAGGTGACCTGCGCCGATGGCCTGTGCGGTGAAGATCGACGCGGTGATCGCGATCGAGATCGCCGGAAATTGCACGTAGCCCAGCACCTGATTGACGGCGCCATAGGCGGCGGTCGCATCGGAGCCGAAGCGGTTGACGATGCCGAGCAGCACGATCTCGGCGAGCGACATCACCACGAGCTGGACCGCGGTGGGCAACCCGATGTGCAGCACCCTGCCGAGCAGTTCGCGGTCGAGCCCCATGGCACGGAAGAACGCCGCGTCGGGGGCCAGCGGATGGTCGATGCGCCGCATGTACAGCCCGAGCCACAGCAGGGTCACGACGGCGGAGATCGCCGAAGCGACCGCCGCGCTGGCGACGCCGAGGTGCGGCAATCCGAACCAGCCCCGGATCAGCGCGGGCGTGACGAGCAGCCCGATCGCGGCTGAAATCGCGAGCGCCCACAGCGGCGTGACGGTATCGCCGACGCCGCGCATCATCGCGGTCGCGAGCAGGAATGTGAATGTCGCCGGCATCGCGATCATCATGATGCGCGCATACGCCGTGGCGTCGTCGAGGACGTTCGGCGGCGTCGCCAGCGCAGTCATCAGGTCGCGCGCGAACAGGCCGCCGCCAACGGCGATGACGAGGCCGCCGATCAGCGTGAGCGTCAGCGTGGTTCCGGCGATGGCTTTGACCTTGCCGGTTGCGCGCGCGCCCCATGCCTGTCCGATCAGCACGGACGATCCCGCGCCAAGTCCGATGATGAAGGAGATGAGGAAGAACATCACCGGAAAGAAGATGGAGACCGCGGCGAGCGCATCGACGCCGATCATCTGGCCGAGGTAGATGCCGTTCACGGTGCCGAACATCGCCTGGAGGATGTTGCTCAGCATCATCGGCATCAGGAAGGCGACATATGCCCGCCAGAGCGGTTGCGCGGTGGTGGTCATGACAAATCCTTACAGTGGTCAGGCGGCGTCGCTGAAGGCGAGCTTGACGATGTGATCGCGGATGTCGTCCGGCCAGCCTGCGATCAGGCCGGCAAAGCGCGCCCGGTCGCCGGCGAACAGCGAGCGCGAGGCTTCCTCGAAGTTGGCGAGGTTGCCCGCCATCGCGGACATGAAGTGATAGGCGGCGTCGCGCGCCGCGCGGCTGCGGTCCCTGTCGCCACCGGTGCGGCGGGTCTCGTCGATCAGCTTGCGCAGCGCGACCGACGCGCCGCCGGGCTGCGCGGCGAGCCAATCCCAGTGCCGCGGCAGCAGCGTGACCTCGCGCGCCACGACGCCGAGCTTGGGCCGCCCGCGTCCGCGCGGCGCCGGATCGGCCGAAGGCAGCGGCTGCGCGGGATTTGCCGGCTGCGGCAGACGCGCGATGATCTCCGCATCGCTGCCGCGCAGATCGAGATCGATGGGGCGGCCGGTGCTGTCGTCGAAGATCAGGATCGGCCCCGCGGCACGGCCGGAGGCTTTTTTGACGGCGAGCGCGACCTCGGCCAATGAACCACTGGCGAGATGGCTGTCGCCCTCAAAAGCGGTGAAACGGCAATGCGGACTCATGGTGGAGCTGCCTCGGAGCACGTATGGGCGCGCCTTTTATCCGGGTAAAATATTGATGTCAATATTATCCGGGTAATTATTTTGCTATTGAAGGCGTTATGGAAATTGCGCCTGACCGTCTCATTCGCCGTGGCCGATCGACCCGTGCCGGTCGCCGTTGCGCTACACCTACTGGCTTCATTGTGCGGAGGGGTCGGTCAGCGTCGGACGCTGACGGCCTATACCGTTTCGAGCGAAGCGGGTACCGGTTCGCGTCAAGAAAACGCGTCAGATCAAAATCATGGAGCCCCGCTTCTGATTCCGTCGGAAGCGGAAAGGCTCTAATATCCCGCGGCTTCCGATCCGCGCGTGCGCGGATCCGGCCCGCCGAGCAGGCCATCCGCCGTCACCGCGATGGAGTTCGCCGAGGTTTGCCCCATCGGCACAACCACGGTGTGTCCCCTGGTGCGTAGACCCGCGATGACGCCATCGGGGAAGCCATGCTCGGCCCGAACTTCATCCGGCAGCCATTGATGATGCAGCCGCGGCGCGGAGACAGCGGCGCCGACGTCCATGCCGTAGTCGAGCACGTCGACGATCACCTGCAGGACGGTGGAGATGATGCGGCTGCCGCCCGGCGAGCCCGTCACCAGCACCGGCTTGCCATCCTTCAGCACGATGGCCGGCGTCATCGACGACAGCGGACGCTTGCCGGGACCGGGCAGGTTGGCCTCGAAGCCGACGAGGCCGAATGCGTTGGATGCGCCGGGCGCGGCCGTGAAGTCGTCGAGCTCGTTGTTGAGCAGAATGCCCGTGCCGTCGGCGACGAGACCCACGCCATAGGGAAAGTTGAGCGTATACGTGTTGCTGACCGCGTTGCCGCCGGAATCCACGACTGAGAAATGCGTCGTGTTGCTCCCCTCATGCGGGACCGGCACCGCCGTCATCACGTCGCTCGATGGCGTCGCTTTGGCCTTGTCGATGGTCGCGCGCTGGGTTGCGGCATAGTCCTTTGCGATGAGCGTCGCGATTGGCGCGTTGACGAAAGCGGGGTCGCCGAGATAGCGGGCACGGTCTGCGTAGGCGCGTTTCATCGCCTCGATCAGGAGATGCAGCGAAGCCACGGAGCCCTGATGCAGGTTGCGCATCGGAAAGCCTTCGAGGATGTTCAGGCTCTCGATCAGCACGGTCCCGCCCGATGACGGCAGCGGCATCGAGACGATGTCATAGCCGCGATAGCTGCCATGCACCGGCTCGCGGATCACGGGCCGATAGGACTTCAGGTCGTCCAGCGTCATGATGCCGCCGGCGGCGCGGATGCCGTTCACCAGCTTCTCCGCGACGGGGCCCTGGTAGAAGCCGCGCGCGCCCTGTTCGGCGATCGATGTCAGCGTTGCCGCGAGGTCGCTCTGGATCAGCATGTCGCCGTCCTTGAGCGCGCTGCCGTCGGGCCGCGAGAATACGCGAAGGGATGATGGCCATGGCCCGATGCGCCGCCGCCAGAACGGCATGGTGTCGGCGAGGTCGTCGGCGACAGGAAAGCCGTCGCGCGCGAGCGCAATCGCGGGCTGGAGCAGATCCGCGAGGGAGAATTTGCCCGACCCGTATTTGTCCAGCGCCAGCGTCAGCCCGGCGACGGTGCCGGGCACGCCGATGCCGAGCGCGGAATCGCGGGACTTCGCCGGGTCCGGCTTGCCGTCAGCGCCGAGGAAGATGTCGCGCGTTGTCGCCGCCGGGGCGGTCTCGCGATAATCGATGGCGACGTTCCGGTGGCGGTCGGCAAGATGAATCACCATGAAGCCGCCGCCGCCGATATTGCCGGCGCGGGGATAGGTGACCGCCATGGCAAAGCCGGTGGCCACCGCCGCATCGACCGCATTGCCGCCGCGCGCCAGCACGTCCGCGCCGATTTTTGCCGCGAGCTTTTCCTGCGCCACCACCATGCCGTGTTTGGCCGCGACCGGATGCTCGGATCGCAGCGCGGGGCCGCCGCGAAAGTCCTGCGCGGATGCGGGCGCATGGAGCATCGTCAGCGCCACGATTGCGAAAACTGCGCGCAAGCGCGTCGTGCGGCGGGTCATGCATGGCTCCCGGAATGAGGCGGCTGTCGTTCCGTCATGCGATCGATGCTATAGGAAACACAGCACGGCAGGCAAAACGCCTTCGTGATTCGGCAGGACGTTTCGGACATGACGGAGACGCACGCCGCCGGCGCGGATTCGCAGACACGCTATCCGCGACGGGCGGCCGTCGCGAGCTGGATCATGTTCGACTGGGCGGCGCAGCCTTATTTCACGCTGATTACGACCTTCGTGTTTGCGCCGTATTTCGCGACCTTCGTGGCGGCCACGCCAGCCGAAGGGCAATCGCTCTGGGGCTTCGCGACGGGCGCCGCCGGCATCGTCATCGCGCTGGCGTCGCCGGTGCTGGGCGCCATTGCCGATGACAGCGGACGGCGCAAACCGTGGATCGCGGCGTTCGGCGCGGCTCTGGTGATCGGAGCCGGCTCGATGTGGATCGGCAGGCCCGGCGACGCGAGCGTGATCCTGCCGCTGCTGATGGCTTATGCGCTCGCCACCATCGGCGTCGAATTCGCCACCGTGTTCAACAATGCGATGATGCCGTCGCTGGTGCCGCCCGAGAAGATCGGCCGCCTGTCCGGCACCGGCTGGGCCACCGGCTATATCGGCGGCATTCTCAGCCTGATTCTGGTGCTCGGCTTTCTCGCGGCCAATCCCGCCACCGGCAAGACGCTGTTCGGATTCACGCCGCTGTTCGGTTTGGATCCCGTCACCCATCAGGGCGATCGCATCACGGGCCCGCTCACGGGCATCTGGTTCATGATCTTCGTGCTGCCGATGTTTTTGCTGACGCCGGATTTTCCGGCGAAGCGCCCGGTGCGCGCGGCAGTCCGCGAAGGGCTGTCGGAATTGCGCGGCACGCTCGCCGAACTGCCGAAGCATCGCTCCATGGCCGCGTTCCTGCTCGCCAACATGATCTATACCGACGGGCTGGTGTCGCTGTTCGCGTTCGGCGGCATCTATGCCGCGGGCACGTTTGGCTGGCACACCATCCAGATCGGCACCTTCGGTATTCTGCTTGCGGTCGCCGGCACGCTCGGCGCATGGATCGGCGGCAAGCTCGACGACCGGCTCGGTCCGAAATACGTCATCGCCGCCAGCATGATCGTGCTGCTGTCGGCGATCGTCATGATCCTGATGGTCGACAAGGATACGATCCTGTTCGTGAAGGTCGTGCCGCCTGTGCCCGGCGGCGGATTGTTCGCGGCGCCGGCGGAGAAAGCCTATCTGTTGCTCGGCTGCCTGATCGGCGGCGCGGGCGGACCGTTGCAGGCGGCCTCGCGCACCCTTTTGATCCGGATGGCGCCGAAGGATCGCATCGCGCAGTTCTTCGGACTGTTCGCGCTGACCGGAAAGGTGACATCGTTCGTCGGCCCGCTGCTGGTCGGTATCGTCACGGCGATTACCGCGAGCCAGAAGGCCGGCATGGCGGTGCTGGTCCTGTTCTTCCTCGCCGGACTTCTGCTGCTGTCGCGGGTGCGGGAGTCGTCGTCATTCGGGGCCATCGCGTAGCGCGCGTCCCGGAATGACGGCAAACTCAATGCCGGAAATGCCGGAAGCCGGTGAACACCATGGCTATCCCGGCGTCGTCGGCCGCCTTGATCACCTCGTCGTCGCGCATCGAGCCGCCGGGCTGGATGACCGCGGTGGCGCCGGCTTCGATGCAGGCCAGCATGCCGTCGGCGAACGGGAAGAATGCATCCGACGCCACGACCGAGCCGCTGGTCAGCGGCTGCGCCAGCTTCAACTCACGCGCCGCGTCCTCGGCCTTGCGCGCGGCGATGCGCGCGGAGTCGACCCGGCTCATCTGCCCTGCGCCGATGCCGACGGTGGCGAGATCCCTGGCATAAACGATCGTGTTCGACTTGACGTGCTTGGCGACGCGAAACGCGAACCGCAGGTCGCGCATCTCGGCCTCGGTCGGCGCCCGCTTGGTGGCGACCTTCAGCGGCATGTCATCCACCGAGGCGTTGTCGCGGCTCTGCACCAGCAGGCCGCCGGCCACGGTCTTGGCGGTCAGGCCGCGCGCGCGGGGATCGGGCAGGCTGCCGGCGAGCAGCAGGCGCAGGTTCTTGCGCTTGCCGATGATCGCAATTGCGTCCTCGGTCGCGTCGGGTGCGATGATGACTTCGGTGAAGATGCCGGCGACCGCATTCGCCGCGTCGGCGTCGAGCGTGCGGTTGAACGCGATGATGCCGCCATAGGCCGATGTCGAGTCGCAGGCCAGCGCCTTGCGGTAGGCGCTGGCGAGATCGGCGCCTTCCGCGACGCCGCACGGGTTGGCGTGCTTGACGATCACGCAGGCCGCAGTGCGCTTCGCATCGAACTCCGCGACGCATTCATACGCGGCGTCGGTATCGTTGATGTTGTTGTAGGACAGCTCCTTGCCCTGCAACTGCCGCGCGGTGGAGACGCCGGCGCGACGGTCCGGCGTGCGGTAGAACGCGGCGGTCTGGTGGGGATTTTCCCCGTAGCGCAGCGTCTGCGCGAGACGGCCTCCGATGGCGCGGTAGTCCGGCGCGTCGGTCGCGAGTTGCACCGCGAACCAGTTGGAGATCGCGGCGTCATAGGCGGCGGTCCGCGCATAGGCTTTCGCGGCGAGACGCTTGCGCAGCGTCAACGTCGTCGCGCCCTTGTTGGCCGCGAGTTCGTCGAGCACGGCGGAATAATCCTGGGGCTCGACCACGACCGCCACGTCATCGTGATTTTTCGCTGCCGCACGGATCATGGCGGGACCGCCGATGTCGATATTCTCGATGCAGTCTTCGTAACCTGCACCTTTGTCGACGGTGGCCTCGAACGGATAGAGATTGACGACCAGCAGGTCGATCGGCGCGATGCCGTGATCCTTCATCGCCTTCGCATGCTCGGCATTGTCGCGGATCGCGAGCAGGCCGCCATGCACCTTCGGATGCAGCGTCTTGACCCGGCCATCCATCATTTCAGGAAAGCCGGTGAGATCGGACACGTCGCTGACCTTCAGTCCCGCCGCGGCGATGGCCCTGGCCGTCCCGCCGGTCGAGACCAGTTCGATGCCGTGGCCGGCGAGCGCGCGGGCGAATTCGATCAGGCCGGTCTTGTCGGACACGGAAAGCAGGGCGCGGGTGACGCGGCGCGGACGATCGGTCGCTGGCAGGTCGGTTGCTGACAGGTCGGTCGCTGGCAGGTCGGTCATGGGGCAAGATCCTCTGTTTGAAGAAGTATCGATGCCCAGGCGCGCGGCGGAATTATCCCGCGCTTCCCGATGGTGCTCCATCCAAGGTCGCCAGTCGCGCGAGCGAACGCTGGTTAGCAGTTTTCTCCGCACCTCGACAAGGCCGGACCCTGCGCTTTCACAGCGGCAGTTCCGGCTCGCGGCGGGTGTTGCGGCGGGAGCTGGTGGCGGCTGCCGACGCGGTCGAGCGGACAAAACTCCAGCGCACGCCGGTGGCCTGCCGGGCGTTCTGATGAATCACGATCTGCGCGGTGCGCCGCGGGCCGTCGTTTCCGGCCAGAAAGACGCTGTCTTCGAGGTCGACCCGGTCGTCGAGGGCCTCGAAGGTCCAGACATCGCGGTTGGGCAGCACCAGCATCACGCCACGCGCATCGCTGAGGCGGCTGGCCTTGACCGAGGGATGCAGGTGGAATCGCAGCGCGTAGTCGTTCTGGCTGCCTTTCATGCGTCCACCGGGCGCCGGCGCCAGCGTATCCTCGCCGTCCAGGCGGGTGCCGTCTTGCGACATCATCAGCACGCGGCGATGGATCAGGCCGAACTGGGCGAGATAGCCGTCATGCGAGGCGGTGAGCAGTTCGCCCTTGTCGACCGCCTCGCGATAGCTTTCGACATGGGCCGGGCCGCTGACGATCGGCGCGCCCCGCAGGAACCGCTTCATCGCCGACATCTCGACGAACTGGCACGACGACGTGCTGCCGTAGGTCAGCGTCGAATGCGCCGCCGTGCTGCGCGCGAAAGTGCGCCAGTTGTCGCGGCCGGTCGAGGGCGTGCCGCAATTGATGACGATCCGGCTCGCGCCGGAGGAAAGCTCGAACGACAGGCAGCCGGCATGCGCTTCCTGGCTGAGATTCGGCGGCGGCGGCGGCCCGGTATCGATGATGAGCGTGGTCGCGCCGGCGTCGAGCCGCTGGAAGCCGGTATGCGGCAGGTTGGCCATCGGCGCGCCGTGGGTGTCGTCATAGGCCAGCAGCGTCGCCAGCAGGTCGGACGGCGCGCCGCTCATGCCGTTGAACAGCGCGAAACTGCCGTCGCCGTGACGGAAGAAACGCAGCATCGGCATCATGCGGTCGATGGCGTTGAGCAGGGCCGCGGGCGGCGCGATGTTGCGCGCGGCGAATGTCTGCCGCAGCGGCAGCAGATCGATCAACAGTTCGATCAGCGCGCCGGGATTGCGCGAGATATGACCGCCATCGGGCAGGATCTGCCGCTGCAACTCATCGGACAGCTTGCGCGTCGCCGTGCGGATGTTGCGCGCCTGATTGGCGAGGCACAGCGATGCGTAGCAGAGCGCGATCAGAACCTGGAGCCGCGCCACGCCGTCGGGGACGTCGTGCAGGCTGAAACGCAGCGCGCGGATTTCTCGCGCGAGTGCGCGCAGATAGCGGCGATAGAATTTTCCGTCGGTGTCGTTGAGCACCAGCGGCGCCTGCGACAACAGCGAGATGACGCGGCGGGCCAGCACGTCGGCGCGGCGGGCCAGCGGCCGCTTGCGCGCCGGGTTGGATATCCAGTCGTCCACCAGCGACCGTGCGTTGGCGCGCGTGATCGCGGTATCGGCGGCACGCAGATGCCGCAGCCAGCCGAAACCGAGCAGCGCGACCTCCCAATCCTCGGAAGGCGGTTCGAGATCGAAGACCGACCGGGAATGACAGGTGACGATCTTGCCCGCGAATACGAAACGGCCGGCATAGATTTCGGCGGCGCGCGTGGCGTCGGCGGTGCGCAGGTCGTGCGGCGCGATGATCAGCCGGTCGGTGCGGCCGGGCCACAGCCGCGACAGCGCCGCCGAGCCGCCGCTGGCGCGCGCGATCGTCCGCCGCGCGAAGCGGCGGAGAACCAGCGTCGAAATGCGTCTGCGATGAGCGACCGACACGCGCGCCTTGGGTGGAGGAGGATTCCCTGCGAATCCCTTGAGTTGATGAGGACTCTCTGCGAATCCTTTTTAATCCGGAACGGTCGGCAAAGCACTATCTTGAAATGCCGCGTATCCCCAGGCTTGCCCAAATCGGTTTCCGGCCAAGTGGAATCAGCCGTAGAAAATACGCTCAATCGATCATCGCGCGTATCCCGATGGCGATACCGGTCTCCGCGTTTGCGGAGCACGCGCCGGAGGTGTCAGGATTTTATCAGTCGCGCCGCGTAGAAACCGTCGAGACCGCCCAGCCGCGGATCGTCATGCGGCAGATGGCAGGGAAGGGTGCGCAAATCGCCCTCCGGGGTCAGAATGTCCGTCAGTCCGGCGACTTCCCCGGCGCTGACCGGTGCGCGCCGCACGCCGGATTCGGATGCGAGGAACGCGTTGAGGACGTGCTCGCCCTCCTCCGGTTCCAGCGAGCAGGTGCAATAAACCAGCGTTCCGCCGGGCTTGAGCAACGCAATCGCCTTTTGCAGCAGCCGTTTTTGCAGCGCCGTCAGCGCCGCGATATCGGACTCCTGCTTCAGCCAGGCCACGTCGGGATGACGGCGGATGGTGCCGGTCGCGGAGCAGGGGGCATCGACCAGCACGCCGTCGAAACCTTCCGGGGAGTCGTCATGCCATTCGGCGGCGTCGGCGACCAGCGCCCGCGCGCCTAGCGACAGCCGTCCGAGGTTATCGCGCAGACGTGCGACGCGGCTTTGCGAACGGTCGATCGCCGTCACATCCGCGCCGGCCTGCGCGAGTTGCGCGGTCTTGCCGCCCGGCGCCGCGCAGAGATCGGCGATGCGCCGCCCCGCGATGTCGCCGAACAGCCGCGCCGGCAGCGCGGCGGCGGCATCCTGCACCCACCACTGGCCTTCGGAAAATCCGGGCAGCATCGTCACCGAGCCCTGCAGCAATGTGCGAACGGTACCGGTCGGCAACCGCTCGCCGTGCAGACGCGTCGCCCACTGCGCGGCATCCGCCTTCACGGTGAGATCGAGCGAGGGCTCGTGGCCGATCGCAGCGGCGATGGCTTTCGCGGTGTCTTTCCCGTAATGCGCGGTCCACCGCGCCATCAGCCATGGCGGAATATCGAGCATCTCCGCCTGTACTTCGTCGATCAGGGGCTGGCCTTCGCGCGCGCAGCGCCGCAGCACCGCATTGACGAGGCCCGCATACTTCGCGGCGCGCCGGTCCGATTGCACAAGCCGCACCGACAGGTCGACAGCGGCATGATCCGGCACGTCCATCCAGAGAATCTGCGCCGCGCCGATCAGCAGCGCGCTTTGCGCGCGGGGTGCGTCGGTTGGAATGCCGCGATCGAGCAGCCGCGACAGCACGTGGCCGAGGGTTCCAAGCCGCCGCAGGATCGTTGCCACCAGACGGCGCATCAACGCGCGGTCGCGGTCGGCGAGCGCCTTCAGGCCGGGATGCGCGGCGGCGCCGTCAAGCTGTTCGTCGAGAGTTCGATGCTTGTGCAGGACGCCGTCGAGAATATCCGCCGCGATACGCCGGGCTGCGAGGCCGGGAACCTCGGTGGGCGGTGCGAATCTGATTGACGGCATGAGGCAGAAACATTCCTAGAGGAGAGAAGCGACCGACAGCATAGCTCCAGCGCATCGCGTCGTGGCGGGAAAACGTTCGTGACATGCGAATATGCCAAATATAAGAATCGCCATCATGTTCTCACAGTCATGTTCTCTCAGTTCCGGCATTGACTATCGATCGGGATGGTTCGATCGCGACGGCCGCCGTCCCGACGGGAAGACGGGAAGATGTGACAATGGCAAATGACGAGTCCTCCGCGATACCGCCGACAGTTCCGGCGAATGAGCGCAAACCTCTGACCCCTGCCGCCCGGCGGGCGCTGGCCGAAGCGGAGGCGCGTCGCGCCGCCGCGCAAGCCGAGGCGGCCGCGAACCCTCGGGAGCTTCAGGGTCCGAAGGGCCTCGAGCCCACGCGGTTTGGCGATTGGGAGCGGAACGGCATCGCGTCGGATTTCTGAGCAGGCCGCGGAGCCGGCATTTTCGTGTGGTTCAGGTTCAGAAGTCCGCTTCACCGACTCGCTGCGATAGTGTGGCGGACTTCTGAACCACCACACTAGCGTTTTCGAGCGAAGCGGATGCCGGTTCGCGTCAAGAAAACGCGTCAAATCAAAATCATGGGGCCCCGCTTCTGATTCCATCGGAAGCGGAAAGGCTCTGGGGCCGCCCGGCTCTCGCCGGGCTTGCGGGACCGGCCCGACTCATCCTAATCTAGGAATATGTACCCATATACCAGAATAAATGCATCGTCGGCGCATCCCTGGCGCGGCCGGATCTCGCCGGTGCTGCCCTGGATATTCATTCTGGGCGTGGCGGCGGGAACCATGCTGCCGATCCGGCGATGGGTGCATTGGCCGCAGGTAGAGGTTTCCCATTCGGTCCAGCCGAAGGCGGATACCCGCGCGATCTGGACGCGCGCCGGCAATTCCGACGTGCGGCACGCCGTCGACGTGATCCGGACCATCGATGGCGATACGTTCGAAGCGCGCGTGCATCTGTGGCCGGGCCTCGACATGACGACACGGGTGCGGCTGCGCGGCATCGACGCGGCCGAACTGAAGGCCGCGTGTCCGGAGGAACTGCGGTTGGCGGAAGCGGCCGGCGCGGCGTTGCGCGATCTGCTCGGCGAAGGCGGCGTCACCATCAGCAACGTCGGTCCCGACAAATATAACGGGCGCGTGGTGGCCGACGCGGCCACGGCGCGGACGCCGGATGTCTCGGCCGCGATGCTGGCGAGCGGCCATGCGCGCAGCTATCACGGCGGGCATCGTGGGAGCTGGTGCCGGTAGGCGTTACGATTTCCGCAAGTCAGTCAACGCTAAGTCAATCAGCGCTGCGTCACCACGACCGGCGTGCCGACCGAGACGCGCTGATAGAGGTCGGTGATATCGGCATTGTACATGCGGATGCAGCCGTAGGACACGAAACCGCCGACCGAGCCGGGCCGGTTGGTGCCATGAATGGCGTATTGCCCGCCGCCGGACAGCGTCATCGCCGCGACGCCCATCGGATTCGACGGCGAGCCGCCCGCGATCACATCCGGAATTTTCGGATTATCGCGCTTCACGTCGGCGGGCGGCGCCCATGCCGGCTCGCGATACTTGCCTTCGATGTGCGCAGTTCCGGTCCATTGCTTGCCGGCCTTGCCGACGCCGACGGGATAGCGCAGCGCGTGGCCTTCGCCGAGAATGAGATAGAGTTTGCGCTCATGCGTCTTCACCACGATGGTGCCCGGCGCGTAGCCGTTCGGAGACGCGACCAGTGACGGCGCGGCGCTCGCGGCGGTGCCGGGAATGCCGATCGCCAGCGTGGCCGCCAGGGCCATCGTGAATTTATGCAACATCGTTGTCTCCCGTTCGTCGCAGGTCCGGCGGATGCGCCCTGTAGCGTTTTCGAGCGAAGTGGATACCGGTTCGCGTCAAGAAAACGCGTCAAATCATAATCATAGAGCCCCGCTTCTGATTCCATCAGAAGCGGAAAGGCTCTAGAAAGAAAATTACCGCGGCAAAGTAAATGCCCGGAAAACAACACCGCCGCTCAAAAGCTGTCCCAAAGCGCTTCGGCGGCTGACATTTTTATGAGGTCTCGGAAATCTGTCGCACAGGATCGGGATGTTCCACTCGGTCCCGCCAAAGCAGAGACGACGATCGCGGCCCGATGCGATGCGAACGACATGCAGGCGGGTAAAAAATGCCGCGCGCGGCAACATCGTTCCTCCTCTGTGACATGCGGCGATGGGCGCAGGGCTGAAAAGGTCTTTTGCTTCAAGGCGACGGATGCGGACCCTCGCTGGCATGCGGCTTGCTCGGTCGCGGATCTAATATGGACCGACGGGATATCCGCCCATGCGTATCGATGCAGGATCGTATCTTTATCAGCGGGCCGTTCCGGTGAAGGATGCGAAGCAGGTTTTTCCCGCCGCCATATCCTTCGCCGGTGCGGCGACTGATGCCTCGTCGTCCGGCGTGACCACGACGGATTTCACCGGCATGACGCGCCAGCAGCTGTTCGACTGGATGAACGGCCAGATCAAATCCGGCGCGATGTCCCTGGATGAGAGTTCGTCGTTTCTCGGGATGACG
>Ga0153956_1000711_pt1 | contig 34569 bp, 33 predicted proteins | sample TSFL040MetaG_FD_104704 | JGI IMG/M metagenome (GOLD analysis project Ga0153956, IMG submission 104704) | Attine ant fungus gardens microbial communities from Florida, USA - TSFL040 MetaG | ecosystem: Host-associated > Fungi > Mycelium > Unclassified | place: USA: Florida, Wekiwa Springs... | reverse complement strand
TTCAAATATATAAACCACACCGTCCTCATCGCCAAACAGAATACGATTGGCCTCACCGGAGATAGCTAACGCGGTGATCGGCGCGCCCTTTTCGCCCTTGATCCATTCAATATGGGTCGATTGCAGCTCGGCCAGCCAGACGCGGCCATCCTCGGTGCCGGCGCTGAGAATGGTTTCCCCGGCCGCGCCCGCCACAACCGACACCATGCTGCCCTCCAGCGGATTGATTTCGGAAGCCTCCTCGCCCATCGGGCCATTCGGGCGCAGGAAGGGCCAGACCACCGCGCCATTGGCTCCCGACGTGGCCAAAAGCTTGCCCTTGGCAAAGAAATCGAGCGATTTGATCTTGGCGGGGTAGCCGCCCATGCGCATGTCTTTTGAATCCTTCAGACGCCAGCCGTGCAGGGCGTTTTCCTGCATGGCGGTGATGACGAACTCACCCGAAGGGGCCATGGCGATTTTCGTATGCGAACCGGCCCAGAACAGTTTCGACGGCTTCTGCTTTTCATCGATACGGGCGAACCATACGGCCACGCCGTTATAGGTGGCGCAGTAAAGCTTGCGCGCCTTGGGATCGAAAACGAGATCGGACACCGAATGCTCGTGCGTGAAGGTCTTGCTTTCCTTCTTGAGCAGATCGAGCACATGCACCTTTTTGGCGGCGGCATAGGCGATCACCTGACCTTCGGGCGCCACGGCGATGACGTCGATCCACGCGCCGGTATGCGAGGCCAGTTCGATCGGACCGGCGTCCTTCGAGGTCCAGACCACGCGGCCATCGTCACCACCGGTTATGACACCAAGCCCGGTGGGGTGGATAACGGCGCTTAATATCCCGGCGTCCGGGTGAGCGTCGAATTCCTTTTCGGAATCCGGGAAGACAACACGGCCATCGCCGAGCGCCACCACCGGCTCGTCTAGGGCATCGAACAGGGCGGCGACCACATAGGAGTCGAAGGATTTTTGGTAAGCAAAGGTCATGAGGCGCTTATAGATATTTGAGTGAAGTTTGAATACCCTTATCCTCCCCTGCGCAGCGGGGGAGGGGGACCACGAAGGGGCGGAGGGGGCCTTTAGTTGACGCTGAATTGCCCCCTCCGGCTCGACAAGCTCTCCACCTCCCCCGATAAATCAGGGGAGGATCAGGAAAACTACGCCGCGATGGTCGCCTCGAAGCCGGCTTTCAAGGCCGCCGTATCGAGATGACGGCCGATGAACACCGCGCGCGAGATACGCGGCTCATCCGCCTGCCATTCGCGCTGCAAATCACCTTCCAGAATCATATGCACGGCCTGGAAGACCAGACGCTTTTCCTCGCCCTTCACATTGAGAATGCCCTTGGCACGCAGGATATCCTGGCCCTTTTCCGCCAGCAGGCGATCGAGCCACTGGGTGAAGCGGATACCGTCTATCGGCTTGTCGGTGCTGAGCGAAATGCTCCGGATATCTTCATCGTGGATCGGATTGATGGTGTGGCTGCAATGTTCGTCATGAACGTGACCCGCCTCGCCGTGCGCCGGATTATGGTGGTGATCATGGCCGTGATCGTGGCCGCAGTGTTCATCGTGGACATGACCGGCTTCGCCATGGGCGGGATTATGATCATGGTCATGATGGTGGTGATCGTCCGCGCCGACCTCTTCCAGCTTGGCCAGATCGAAGCGGTGCTGATTAAGCAGCGAAGCGATATCGACCAGCGAGCGCTGGGCGCGGGTGATGCGGGCCAGCGGGTTCAAGCCCTTCAGGCGGCCTTCGATCTCATCCAGCCGGGCGTCATCGACCAGATCGGTCTTGTTGAGGATGATATGGTCGGCAAAGGCGATCTGTTCCTTGACCACGCGATCGGTCTTCAACGCCTCATCGAAGTGCTTCGCATCGACCAGCGCCGTCACCGAGTCGAGATAGGTCTTCGCCTTGATGTCCTCATCAACAAAGAAGGTCTGCGTCACCGGGCCGGGATCGGCCAGGCCCGTCGTCTCGACGATAATGGCATCGAACCGCCCCTTACGCTTCATCAGTTGCGACAGGATGCGGATCAGGTCGCCGCGCACCGTGCAGCAGACGCAGCCATTGTTCATCTCGAACACTTCTTCGTCCGCGCCGACAATCAGGTCGTTGTCGATGCCGATCTCGCCGAACTCGTTGACAATGACGGCGTATTTCTGGCCGTGGTTTTCCGACAGGATGCGGTTGAGCAGGGTCGTCTTACCGGCGCCGAGATAGCCGGTCAGGACGGTGACGGGAGTCTTTGCGGAAACGGAAGTGGTGTCTGCCATAGAGGTGTTACTTTATAAAGGAGGAAAGGAGCTGTCGCTTAGTTAAGCCTTCGCGCATTGAAATCAAGCTTTCAAATATATAGTATGACCACAGCGATTTGTTTTGCCGCGCCACCGGCAGAAAATAGCCATCCGGTGGACTAAAACCCGTTGACTCGCCGGGATATCCTTGTATAAGTCGCCGCCTCTCGCCCGGAGCCTTCGGTTCCTGGGGCGTTTTTCCATTCTCCCGCGCAGGACTTTTCGTTTCTAAAGCCCCGCGCCACGGCATAAGGTTCCTGACCATGTACGCGGTCATCAAAACAGGCGGTAAGCAATACCGCGTTTCGGCCGGCGACCTGCTGGTTGTCGAAAAGCTCGAAGGCGAAGCCGGCGCGGCTGTGAAGTTCAACGACGTGCTGATGCTCGGCGATGCGGCCGGCGCCGTTGTCGGTGCGCCGCTCGTTGACGGTGCCGTGGTCGAGGCCACCCTGATCGAAACCCGTAAGGGCGAGAAGGTCCGCATCTTCAAGAAAACCCGCCGTCAGGGCTATCGCCGTACCCGCGGCCATCGCCAGCTTCAGTCGGTCCTGCGCGTCACCTCGATCCTCGGCGCCGGCAAGTCCGCCAAGTGGGAAGGCACCGTTTCGCTGACCACCAAGGCCGAACTCGACGCCCGCGCCCGTAACCTGGCGCCGCGTAATCTCGCCGCCGCCATCGAAACGCCGGAAGTCGTCTCGGTCCCGGCCGTGGCTGAAGAAGCCGCCGCCCCGAAGAAGAAGGCGCCGGCCAAGAAGAAGGCCGCTGCTGAAGCGCCGGCTGACGAAGCGTAATCACTGAACCGAAGGAGCACCTCCCATGGCACACAAAAAATCCGGTGGTTCGTCCCGTAACGGCCGCGACTCACAATCCAAGCGCCTCGGCGTCAAGAAGTTCGGCGGTGAGCTTGTTCTCGCCGGCAACATCCTTGTCCGTCAGCGCGGCACCAAGTTTTTCCCCGGTGACAATGTTGGCCTTGGCCGCGACCACACCCTTTTCGCCACGGCGACAGGCAATGTGAAGTTCACCACCAAGCGCGACGACCGTTGTTACGTGTCGATCCTGCCGGTGGCCGCCGCCGCCGAATAAGCACAATTCGACATTTTCGGATCGTGCTTGAGATTTTAAGCCGATCCGGACCGAATTCAGAGCGGGAGTCCGGATTACATCTGGCTCCCGTTTTTCGTTTTTGGTTTACTATAAACCAATCGTGATCCCGCTCTTTAAGACCTGTGGTGGAACTGACACAGTTCGACCCTAAATAGACCCCAGGATGGTGCGACAGACACCGCCGGGGCCAAGGAGTGAGAGACATGATCGCGCGCAACGAACATCACCACGCCATATCGCACCGGCAACGGACGGACGATCTCAGCATAGAGACGACCCGCCTGAGCCTGACGGCGCTGAAAACCAGCGATATCGATGCCTTCATGGCCGTTTTCGCCGACAAGAATTCGGCCCGGATGACCCATGCCATCCCGCATCCGCTGGGTCGTGCGGAGGCCGAGCGCCTGCTGGCGGATATGGCCGCCACACCCTTTACGCATTGGGCAATCCGGCTGGATGACGAGCACCTGATCGGTGTCATCAGCCTGACCCAATCCGCCTGTGGCGCCCAGGGCGGCATCCATTCGTTCGGGCCGAACCTCAGCGTCTTCATCGCTCCGCAATGGCAGGGCGAGGGTTACGCCATAGAGGCGACCGATGGTCTGCTGCGCTGGTGCAAGAAGCGCAGGCTTCATCGCATCATCCATGCGGCGCACTTCGCCGATAACGAAGCCTCGGCTTCGGCGCTGATCATGGCCGATTTCCTCTATACCGGCCGTAGGAGCATGGAAACGTCATTGGCCCGCGAAGGCGAGCACCTGGCGCTTCATATGATCCGTATTCTGTAATTTTAAATCGATAAAATGCAGGAACCCCGGCACGCCATTATTCATGGCGCCGCCGGGGTTTCTTGCTTTTTTGACTGTTTTCCTTCAAAGAACCCGAATGAAATTCCTCGATCAGTGCAAAATCTTTATCCGGTCCGGCAATGGCGGCGCGGGCGCCGTCTCCTTCCGCCGTGAAAAGTTCATCCCCAACGGCGGCCCCGATGGCGGTGACGGCGGCAAGGGCGGTGATGTGTGGATCGAGGCCAAGGATGGCCTCAACACCCTGATCGACTACCGCTACCAGCAGCATTTCAAGGCGAAAACCGGCACCCACGGCATGGGCCGTCAGATGCACGGCGCCAATGCCGAGGATATTACGCTCTATGTGCCCGTCGGCACCGAGGTCTTCGAGGAGGACCATGAAACCCTGATCGTCGATCTCGATGAAGCCGGCAAGCGTCACCTGCTGGCCCAGGGCGGCAATGGCGGCTGGGGCAACACCCGTTTCAAGGGGCCGATCAATCAGGCGCCGAAATTCGCTCTGCCCGGTCAGGATGGCGAGGAAAAGTGGATATGGCTGCGCCTCAAGTTGATCGCCGACGCCGGTCTGGTGGGGCTGCCCAATGCCGGCAAATCGACCTTTCTCGCGGCATCGAGCGCCGCCAAGCCGAAGATCGCCGACTATCCCTTCACCACCCTCGTGCCCAATCTCGGCGTTATCGACCTAGGTCCTGAGCAGCGTTTCGTGCTGGCCGATATTCCCGGCCTGATCGAGGGCGCTTCCGAAGGCGCCGGCCTCGGCACGCGCTTCCTCGGCCATGTCGAACGCACCAAGGTGCTGATCCATCTGATCGACGGCACAAGTGACGATCCGGTCAAGGCCTACAAGGTCATCCGCAAGGAACTGAACGCCTATGACGAGATTCTCGGCTCGAAAACCGAGCTGGTGGCTATCAACAAGGTCGATTCGCTCGATGCTGACGCCCGTAAGAAGCTGGCGGCGAAGATAAAGAAGGTTTCCGGTCAGACGCCTTACATGATTTCCGGCGTTACCGGCGAAGGCGTGCGCGACCTGCTGTTCGCCGCGCTCGAAACCATTCAGGGCGAGGCCGTCGCCACCGAAAAACCGGCCGCTGAAGCCGCCGCCTACAGCCCCTGGGATAACAATTAGGCATGTGGTTCGCCGGCCCGGCCCCGATGCGGCCCGCCGTTCCCGCGGGCGGATTGCGCAGCGGCTTCCATCTGGAGCCGGGCATGACGGTCGGCCTGTTCGGCGGGTCCTTCAATCCGGCGCATGAAGGCCATCGCCATGTCGCCGAAACGGCGCGGCAAAAACTGGGGCTGGACAAGATGATCTGGCTCGTCTCGCCACAGAACCCATTGAAATCGAAAACAGAAACGGCGCCCCTGGCCGTCCGCATGGCCGGGCTTCAGCCTTTTGCCGGGCATGGCGATGTCATTTCCGATTTCGAGACGCGCATTCACGCCACCTATACGCTGGATACCCTGCGCGCCCTGAGGGCACGCTATCCCGGCGTGCATTTCGTCTGGATCATGGGTGGCGACAGCCTGGCCGGTTTCCACAGATGGCGCGGCTGGGTGCAACTGATGCACATGGTACCGATCGCCATCGTCTCGCGTCCCGGCGCATTGATGAAGGCGCGCTTTTCTCCCGCCACTCAGCGCTTCGCCCGCTACCGGATCGACGAACGCGCCGCCCGCACCCTGCCGTACCTCAAGGCGCCGGCCTGGGCTTATATCAAAGGTCCGTTACACGACCACTCTTCCACTGCCTTGCGCTTGAAATCAAAAGCGAAATCCTGAGTCTTAAAAATCGTAGCGAATACGTGACCCGCCGCGCTTTTTGTGCTATGCATCATCCATTGTGGATCATAAAGGAACTGAAACCCTGTCTCGCCAACCCGCGCAAACCGCGCCCGAAACCCCTCAGTTTGAGGCTACGCCTGACCAAGGTCAGACCTCCCACGATGACACTCCCTCCACAGAAGGCCTTGAGCCTCTGGAAACCCTGATCGTCAGCAAGCTCGATGACGACAAGGCGCAGGATATCGTCTGCATTGACCTGAAGGGCAAATCCTCGGTCGCCGATACCCTGATCATCGCGTCGGGCCGTTCGCACCGCCACGTCGGCGCCCTGGCCGATCACGTCGTGCGCGCGCTCAAGGAAGCCGGTCACGGCAAGGCCAAGATCGAGGGCCTGCCGGCCTGCGACTGGGTGCTGATCGATGTCGGCGATGTCGTCGTGCACATCTTCCGCCCGGAAGTCCGCAGCTTCTACAATATCGAGAAAATCTGGTCGCTGTCGCCCGAAGGCACCGGCCATACTGTCCCCGTCTAAATGAAGCTGACACTCTGCGCCGTCGGCAAGCTCGGCGCGACGGTCGAAAACACTCTGGTGAAAGACTATCTGAACCGCGCCACCTTAACCGGGCGCGGTTTGGGCATTTCGCCGGTCGAATTGCTGGAGGTAGAAGCCAGAAAAGGCGCGAAAGCCGCCACTTCCGCCCTGCTCAAAGCACAGGAGATGGAGGCGATCAGAGCCGCTTTGGGGCTTTCCAGTGAAGGTGGGGGCGGCATACTGATCACCTGTGACGAGCACGGCGAACCCCTGACCTCGCGCCAGATCGCGCAACGCCTCAACACCTACAAGGATCGCGGTGAGCGCCGCGTCACCTTCCTGATCGGCGGGGCGGACGGCCTCGACCCGGCCCTTTTGAAAGCCTCCGCCTTCTCGCTGGCCTTCGGGCCGCAGACCTGGCCGCACGCCCTGGTCCGCGTCATGCTGGCCGAGCAGATGTATCGCGCCACCACCATACTGGCCGGCCTGCCCTATCACCGGGATTAACCCGTTCATTGTGCATTAAACCAAACCACCCTATCTCAATGACATGCTCGCTTCCTCGCGTCATCTGCTGCTGACCGGCCTTGCCGTGCTGGCCCTTGCCGGCGCGGTGCGAAGCGATGCGCAGCAACGGACGCGCGACCTTTCCGAAGCCGACCGCGCCACGCTGGAAACCCTCTCGGCCCAGCGCCGCGCCGAGGAACGCAAGAGCGACAGTCAGCGCCGGTCCGCCCGCCAGATCGCCCAGGAAGTCGAAGCCCTGCGCGAACAGATCATCGAGATATCCCGCAAGCAGGGCGCCGGTGAAACGCGCTCGGCCATCTATCGCGCCAAGCTGGAAACCATCAACCAGCAGGAAACCGACATCACCCGCCGCCTGACGGCCGAGCGCGACAAGCAATCGCGCCTGCTGTCCGCCCTGCAAATCTATTCGCGCAATCCGCCGCCAGCGCTTTTCGTCACGCCCCGCAAGGCCAATGACGCCGTGCTGGCGGCCATCATCATGCGCGCCATCACGCCGGAACTGCAAAAGCGCACGGAAAGCCTTGTCAGGCAGAACAGCCAGCTCGTCAACCTGCGCCGACAGGCCGCCCTGCAAAACGAGGCCATCTTCATTTCCGAAAGCGAGGTTTCCGAACAGCGCAGCGAGATCGAGCGCCTGATCCAGCAGAAGATGGACCTGGAAGACCAGTTGCTCAGTCAGGCCGACCAGATGGATGCCCGCGCCGCCGAACTGAAGGCGCGTGAAAACCGCCTGACCGGCGACCTGCCGCTGAAATTCTTCGGCGCGCCGGCCATCGACAAGACCCATTTGCAACCGCCCGTGGTCGGCGATGTCACGCGCAATTTCGGCCAGTCCGACGGCAACGGCCCCTCCAGCCGCGGCGTCTTCTACGCGGCCCTGCCCGGCAGCCAGGTCACCGCCCCGGCGGAAGGCGAGGTCGAATATGCCGGGCCGCTGGAATCCTACGGCCAGGTGGTGATCCTAAGCATCGGCAATGACTATCGCGTGGTTATTACCGGCATCGGCCGCGTTTATGTCGAACAGGGCCAGACCGTCGGCCGCCATGAACCACTGGGGCGGATGCCGAATCTGTCCGATAAGAAAGCCACGCTCTATATGGAGTTGCGCAAGGGCGAGACGCCGGTCAATCCGGCGGCGTCGCTTCAGATTTCCGGCAGGTAGCCGGCGGCGAAACTAAATATAAGCGCCCCGTTTACGCCATGTTCTCACTCTTATATGCTAACTTGACTGTATGCCCACCGAGGATCAAATGAAAAATATCTATCTTGCCGGCGCCGCGGTTGTCACCCTGAGCATCGGGGCCGTGGCCTATGCCAGCCAGCCGGCATTTTCGCCTCGGTCGGACACCTACAAGCAACTGGAACTGTTCGGCAATGTGCTGGATATCGTCCAGAAGGACTATGTTGTTCCGGTCGATTCGAAGAAACTGATCAACGCCGCCCTGGAAGGGATGCTGGCCTCGCTCGATCCGCATTCCAATTACCTGTCGGACGACGATTACACCGACCTGAAGGAAAAGACGCGCGGCTCCTACGGCGGCATCGGCCTGGAAGTCACCGGAGAGGACGGCGCGGTCAAGGTCGTCACCCCCATGGACGATACCCCCGCAAGCAAGGCCGGCATCCAGTCCGGCGATTACATCACCGCCATCGACGGCACCTCGATCCTCGGTCTGCCGCTCAATGACGCCATCTCCAGGATGAAGGGTGAACCCAACACCAAGCTGACGGTCACCATCGTCCGCACCGGCAAGACCGAACCCTTCGATGTGCCGCTGACCCGCGAGATCATCACCGTGAAATCAGTCAAGACGCGCATGGAAGGCGATTATGGCTACCTGCGTATCGCCTCCTTCTCGGAAACCACCGCCAATGACACCAAGACACAACTGGCCGATCTGATCGCCAAGAACCCGAACATGAAGGGCCTCGTGCTCGACCTGCGCAACAATCCCGGCGGCCTGCTGGAGCAATCCGTCGGCGTGGCGGACCTGTTCCTCGATGGCGGCGAGATCGTCAGCCAGCGCGGCCGCGATCCGAAGGACATCATCCGTTATCAGGCGAAAAAAGGCGACATGCTGAACGGCAAGCCGATCGTGGTGCTCACCAATCCGGGGACGGCCTCGGCGGCGGAAATCGTCTCCGGCGCCTTGCAGGACCAGAAGCGCGCCACCATCGTCGGCCTGACCACCTTCGGCAAGGGGTCGGTGCAGAGCGTCATCGACCTGGGCGACAACCGCGCCGTCAAGCTGACCACCGCCCGCTATTATACGCCTTCCGGCCGCTCGATCCAGAAGACGGGCATCGAACCCGATCTGGAAGTGGCGCAATCGAAGGAACAGGCGAAATACATCGCCACCTCGGCTTTGCAATATACCGAAGCCGCCTACGGCAATGCGTTGGACGCGGACGAAGGCAAGGTAAGGCGTTCGGCACACGCCGTACAGGAAGTGCCGCCGGAGGATTTCGACACCAAGACCGGTGATTTCGAGCTGACCCGCGCGCTCGACGTGCTGAAATACAATGGCGATGTCAAGATGGCCGCGGCCCATCCGCGCGGCGCCAAGCTGGCCGATGCCGATCTGGTCGATAAGCCGGGCGCCAAATTCCAGGCCAAGGTGAAAGCCGGAACGCCGGCGGCGGCTTCCGGCGCCAGCTCGTCGTCGGCGGCGTCTTCCGGTTCGGAGTCATCCGCGCCTGCGGAACAGAAATAAACCGGATAGGGGGCCGCGCCTGAATGGAGCGGCCCCTATTCGTGATCAGGCTTGACGACCGGCGCATGGACCAGTTCTTCGCTGTCCGAAGTATCCGAAACGCCTTCCGATAACGGCGGGAACGGCAATTTCTTCAGCTTGCGCGCATCATTCCTGAGCTTCTTTTTCTTGTCGGCCTTCGGGGGTTTTGCGGGTTTTTCCACCTTGACCTTCTTCTTACGCGCCTTGGGTTCGGTGGCCCCTTCCTCGCGCGCATGGGTCAGCTTGCGCAGCAGCTTGACGAAGCTCTCACGTTTGGGCGGCGACAACAGACTGAGGATCTTCTCATCGGCAGCCAGCACGCGCGGCTCCATGTCGGTGAGGGCCGTCCGGCCCGCCTCGGCGATCTGAACGAGATTGGCGCGAGCGTCGGTAGCCGAGCGCTCCCGGATCACCAGTTCCCTGGCCAGCATCCGCGACACCAGGTCGGCAAGGGTGGAACGGTCGATGCCGGTGATCTTGACCAGATCCGTCTGGCTGAGGCCCTCGGTGCCTTCCAGCGCCTTCAAAACGGCATATTGTCTTTGGGACAGCGCGCCCTCGCCGGCCTCGGCATTATAGATATCGAGGGCGATCTGCAATACGCGGTGCAGCAGGTGCGACGGTGACTCGTCCAGCCCGTTTTTCGACATCGTATTGTCACCCTGTTTCGATTTCTTCATGACACCTTCCCGATTTGCACAAGCTGGCGGGATAGTGTCATCATTATATGAAGCTTTTAAGACAATTCAATCCGAACACGGAGGAAGTGACTATTGCGCTTTATCGGTTCCCGGATCAGTGATCATGTTTTTCATCAGGAAGGGCAGCAGGCAGATGGAGAGCAGGATCGGCCCGCCGATCATCGAGGCCAGTTTCCAGGTCATCCAGAATTCATCGCTCTGCGTCCGCCAGACGATTTCATTCACCACGGCCATGGCCAGGTAGAACAGCGCGTAATAGATGGTCAGCTTCGGCCAGGCCGTCTCTTTGAGCTTGAGCGCCTCGCCCAGCAGTAGCTTGAGCGGCTGTTTCCTGAAAGCCAGCGCCCCCAGCAGGATGCCACCGATCAGAACATCCACGATGGTCATCTTGATCTTGACGAAGGTGGCGTCATGGAAAACGACCGTCAGGATGGTCATCGGGATGGTGATCAGGCAGGAGACCAGCGGAATCCAGGCGATACGTTTTTCCGCGATCAGGCCGCCGATCAGGGCCAGCACCGAAGCCACGCCCAGCACGCCGCTGGCCCAGATCAGGCAATCGGCCGCCGGCACCAGCTTGAACAATTTGCAGGCGAAGAAGGTCATACCGAAAGCGATCAGCGGACCGTAATCAACCGCCATCTTGACATGGTTCTGCTTCGGCTCGCCCGGCTCCAACGCCAGTTCGGGATTGGTTTCGCCCAGCTTTTCAGCCGCAATGCCCAGGGCGCGATCAACGATCCTGTCGCCCTCGCGGACCTCTTCGGTCAGTTTCGGCTCATCGGTCATTCCTTGTCTCCAAGCGGTTCGAGGCCGACCATCGAGCGGGCGAAATCACGCGCCCTGAATGCGTGCAGGTCTTCGATATCCTCACCGACGCCGATCAGCTTGATGGGCGCATCGGAGGCCTTGGCGATCGGGATCAGGATGCCGCCGCGCGCCGTGCCGTCGAGCTTGGTCATGACGAGGCCGGAGACGAATGCCTGACGGCCGAAAATCTGTTCCTGCGAAAGCGCATTGCGGCCCACCGTGGCATCGAGCACCAGCAGGGTTTCATGCGGCGCGTCGGGATCGACCTTCTTGATCACGCGCACGACCTTGAGCAGTTCATCCATCAGGGCCTGCTTGTTTTGCAGGCGGCCGGCCGTGTCGATCAGCACGACATCATAACCTTCTTCGCGCGCCTTGACGAAGCTGTCATAGGCGAGGCCCGCCGCATCGGCGCCAGTCTTGCGGCCCATGAAATCGGCGCCGGCGCGTTCGGCCCACACCTTGAGCTGCTCGACGGCGGCGGCGCGGAAGGTATCCCCCGCCACGATCAGGACCTTGGCGCCGCTCTTGACCAGCTTGGCCGCGATCTTGCCGAGCGTGGTGGTCTTGCCGGAACCGTTGACCCCAACGAACAGCACGACATAGGGGCGCGGCCCGGACAGCGGCTCGAACGTGCCCTCATGACCGACCAGTTCATCCGCCAGAGCTTCGGCCAGGGCGGCCCGAACGGCATTGGAATCTTTGGCGGAATTGAACTTCTGCTGCGCCATCTTGCCGGCGATGGTGGCGGCGATCTGCGGACCGAGGTCGCTTTCGACCAGCAGGTCTTCCAGTTCCTCCAGCGCGGCATCGTCCAGCGCTTCCTTTTGCTGGAACACCTGGGTGACCGACTCGGTCAGGTTCTGCGAGGTGCGGGAAAGGCCCTGCGTCAGGCGCTGGAGCCAGCCGGTTTTCTTTTGTTCAGTCATACCGCTTGCTGTAGCTCAGTTTGGGCAAGGCTGCCAATGACATGTTTGCCATCGTGACCGTGGATACGGATATCGCTGATGCCGCCGACTGGTACCTCGCCCTCAAAAACCACCTCAGTGAAATCGGCGGCGCGGGCAAAGCCGGGTTTTTCGACCACGCAGGAGAGGACACGCCCCTGCTGACGATCAAGGTGCCGGGTCAAGGCCTCCTCCGCCTTGGCGCGCAGCCGGGCCGCGCGTTCCTTGATCAGCGGGCGCGGCAGTTGCGGCATTTTCGCCGCCGGGGTCTGCGGACGCGGCGAATAGGGGAAGACGTGGACAAACGACAGGTCGCAGGCATCGACCAGCGACACGGCATTGGCGAACATCTCTTCGGTTTCGGTTGGGAAACCGGCGATCATATCGGCGCCGAAGGAGATATCCGGACGAACGGCGCGGACCTTTTCGACCAGCCGGATCGAATCGTCGCGCAAATGTCGGCGTTTCATTCGCTTAAGGATCATATCGTCGCCATGCTGAAGACTGAGGTGCAGATAGGGCGCGAGACGGTCTTCCTCCGCAAAGGCGCGTAGCAGGGTGTCGTCGATTTCGGCGGCGTCGATGGAACTTAGGCGCAGGCGCTTGAGATCAGGCACAAGTTTCAGGATGCGCGTTACCAGGTGGCCGAGTTGAGGCGCGCCCGGCAGGTCCGCGCCCCAGGAAGTCAGGTCGACGCCGGTCAGCACGATCTCGTTATAGCCCTGCGCCACCAGCTTTTGCGTCTGGCTGATGACATCGCCCGCCGCGGCCGAGCGCGAATTGCCGCGGCCATAGGGAATGATGCAGAAGGTGCAGCGGTGATCGCAGCCATTCTGCACCTCAACAAAGGCGCGGGCGCGGTCCTTCAGGCCGTCGATCAGGTGGCCGGCGGTTTCCTGCACGGAAAATATATCGTTGACGACGATACGGGCGCTGTCGGGCGTCAGCCTGTACGCACCGGCTTTCTGCTTGTCGCCATTGCCGATGATGAAATCGACCTCGGCCATATTAGCGAAGGTATCCGGATCGGTTTGGGCGGCGCAGCCGGTGACGATCAGTTTCGCCTCCGGGTTTTCCTTGCGGGCGCGGCGGATGGCCTGGCGCGCCTGACGCACCGCCTCGCCGGTGACGGCGCAGGTATTGAAGATGATGGCGTTATCCAGCCCATCTTCCGAGGCGGTCTTGCGGATGACTTCGCTCTCGTAGGCATTCAGCCGGCAGCCGAAAGTGACGATATCGATTCCGTTTTCCGGCTTGCTCACGACAGCTCACCCGAAAACTCGACCTCGACCGGGCCGGTCATGATGACGTGATCGTTCTCCGCCCAGGCGATATGCAGCGGCCCGCCATCCATGATGACGGTGGCGGAACGGTCGGTCAAACCCCGGCGGGCGGCGGCCACCAGCGTGGCGCAGGCCCCGGTGCCGCAGGCGAGCGTAATACCGGCACCGCGCTCCCAGACACGCATGCGGATAGTCTGGCGGTCGAGCACCTGCGCGAACTCGACATTGACGCCTTCGGGGAAGAGCGGATGGTTCTCGATCAGCGAGCCGGTGGCCGCCACATCGACGCGATTGACCTCCGGCACGAAGAAGACGACGTGCGGATTGCCCATGCTGACGGCAACCGGCGTGTGATAGAGCGGCGCCTCGATCGGCCCGACCTGCAATTCCAGCCTTTCGGTGTTCATTTCCTCGGAGAGCGGTATCTGCCGCCACTCCAGGCCCGGCTTGCCCATATCGACGCTGGCCGTACCGGTCTTGGCATCGGCGCGCAGCACACGCGCTTTCGTCAGGCCGCCGAGCGTGTCGATCCTGAGCGTCTTGTCGGAAGCGTCCTGATTGAGATACCAGGCCACGCAGCGCAGGGCGTTGCCGCAGGTTTCGACCGTGCCGCCGTCATTGTTCCACACGCGCATGAAGGCGTCGCCATGTGGTGACCCCTCGATGGCAATAAGCTGGTCGAAACCGATGCCGGACGCGCGGTCGCCCCAGGCGCGGATCTGCTCCGGCGCGGGGGTAAAGGCGGTATCGCGGGCGTCAACGACAATGAAATCATTGCCGAGGCCGTTCATCTTTAGAAAAGGGTGGGTCATATTTTAAGACGTCTCATGTGTTTTCCCAAAGTGGCAATCCACTTTTGGGCACGAGACTTGTGCTATATAGTCGCAAACTTGGCGGACTTACAGGTCTTTTCTGCATTCAGGCGGCGGGCAGACTGTCCGCGTGCGCCACGACGCGGTTGCGGCCCGAAGTCTTGGCGCGGTAGAGCGCCGAATCGGCCGCCGCCAGCAGCGAGACGGCATCCGTCAGGCTGTCGGCCGTGGCCACGCCGATGCTGACCGTGACGATACCGAAGGTGGATGGCGACGGCAGGGCCAGGCCGACCACGGCGCTCAGTGTGCGCTGAGCCACCAACCGCGCGGCTTCCGTATCCAGCCCAGGCAGGATGATCGTGAATTCCTCGCCGCCATATCGCGCCACCAGGTCGCCGGCGCGCGATGCACAGACGGTCAGGGCACGGCTGACACGGCGCAGATAGCGATCGCCTTCGGGGTGGCCATAGGTATCGTTCAGCATCTTGAAGTGGTCGATATCGACCATCAGCAATGACAGGGGCTGGCCGGAACGCACCGTGCGCCGGACCTCGCGCGCCAGGGTGTCGTCGAAATGGCGGCGATTGGCCAGTTCGGTCAGAGCGTCGGTCTGGGTGAGGTGTTCGAGGCGGTTGCGATCGGCATTGATGCGCACCTGGACCAGCACATTGCGCGCGGCATAACCGATAAGGGCGATGACGAAGCCGGCAACGGCGAGCCACGGTTTGTAGAAGACCAGAACACAAGACAGGGCGAACAAGGTCAGCGGGAACATGAGCGGACTGGCGGTGCGCACGATCAGGCTAAGGCGCGGCGAGGCCAGCGGCACGCGCGTTTTAAGCGGACCCGAGAAGCGGCGCGACGCCAGGACGACCATGACCAGGAAGGGAATATCGATCGCCAGGTCGCTGGGGCCACCGTATTCCGTGTTCGTCTCAAAGTGATTGATATAGCCGGCCGCCAGCAGGTAGATGGCCGAAAACAGGGTGGCGGCACGGAAAAAGTCTCTCTCGGCGGGCGTGTCACCGGCCCGGTAGCGAACGAAATTGAACAGCAGGATAAACAGGTTCTGCACATCCAGGATCAGCAGGAGTTTGCTGGTGTCAGAGGCGCCGGAGAGCGTAGAGAAGGTGAAGATGGCACCAAAGAGCAGGCCGCCAAGCACCAGGGCCAGGGCGGCGTCGATCAGCCGGGCGGGCCAGAAATCCTCTGCCGGGCTGGCGGCGATGAAGGTCAGCGGTACGCCGTAGAGGACGTAGAGCAGGGTCGGCAGGGCGGCAGCGTCACCGCTGGCAGGTACGAAAAGATCCATGCCTGCGGTAGCGGCCATGCCGGCGCTCCACAGCAAAAGGCCAGTGGCCAAGGCGGACCAGTTGAGGGCGGTACGCGCCTGACGGGCGCAGACCAGGCAGGCGGCTGCGGCCAGCAGGGGCATCAGGATAAGAAAGCCGTAGGACAGGGGTTTGGCGCTGGCCGAAAACAGGCTGATGACCAGAAGGTGGGCGACGAACCAGGCAGCAACGGCAGCCGGAATAACGTGTTGCGTCAAGCACCAGCGACGACGCGCGGTCGGGGCGCTGTTGAGGGATTGTGGAATCGTCCAGGCCACGCGGCAAATAACTCCTGCCCATGAATACAACCCCGGATAATGCCGTTACGCGTTTTAATTTCAGACTAAACAGAATGGTTAAGCTGGCTTTGCTATATTTTGGGGCGCGGCACCCCATAGCTCGCAAACCTTGTTCCAAAGAAAAACCCGGCCTTTTAGGGTCGGGTTTTTCTTTGGAAAGAGAGAAGATTTGGGGGTTGTAAGCCTCGGGGGCACCTAGCCAAACCTCCGTAAATCTAAGCGAAACCGCGCATCCGCATCAGCGCGTCGCGGTTGACGTCGCGCCCCAGGAAGTTGCGATAGGCCACGTCCTGCGGAATGGTGTCGCCCACGCTCAGGATGTTATCGAAATAGTTTTTAGCGGTGGGGCCATCGAAGGGACCACCCTCCTTCATGAACTTCTCATAGGCGTCGGCCACCAGGGCATCCGACCACAGGTAAGAGTAATACCCCGCCGAATAGCCGTCATCGGCAAAGATATGCGCGAACTGCGTCGGGCGGTGACGCATGACGATTTCCTTCGGCATGTTCAGCTTCGCCAGTTCGGTTTTCTCGAAGGCGTCGATGTCGATATCGGTCTCGCCGGCCAGGTGGTACATCATGTCGATCAGGGCGCAGGCCAGGTATTCGACCGTGGCGAAACCCTGGTTGAACTTCGAGGAACGCACCAGCTTTTCCTGCAATTCCGCCGGCATCGGCTTGCCGGTTTCGTAGTGGATGGCGAACCGGTTCAACACTACCGGCAGCGGCAGCCAGTGCTCGTTAAGCTGCGACGGAAACTCGACGAAATCCGTCGCCGTATTAGTGCCGCCCTGCGACGGATAATAGGCGTTCGATGACAGGGCGTGGATGGCGTGGCCGAACTCATGGAACATGGTTTCGGCGTCGTCCCACGAGATCAGGATCGGCTTGCCCGGCTCGGCCTTGATGAAGTTGCAGTTGTTCGAGCAGATGCAGATGTGGTTCAGCATATAGGACTGACCCTGATACTCGGTCTCCCACGCGCCGGAGGATTTGCCTTCGCGGGCGTAAGGATCGTAGTACCACACGCCCACCTGCTTGCCGGCGCGCATCACCTTGTAGGTCGTCACATCCGGATGGAAGACCGGTACGTCGCTGACCTGAATGAACTCGAAGCCGTACATCTTGTTGGCGGCCCAGAACATGGCCTCCTGAATCTTGTTCAGTTGCAGATAGGGCTTCACTTCCGACTCGTCGAGATCGTACTTCGCCTTCTTCACCTTCTCGGCGTAGAAACGGTAATCCCAGGGCGCTATGGTAATGTTAGCGCCCTCACTGTCCGCGATCTTCTGCATGTCGACCACTTCCTCGTGGACGCGATTGACCGCCGGCCCCCACACGGCTTCCATCAGGTTCATGGCGTTTTCCGGCGTCTTCGCCATGGCCACTTCCAGACGCCAGTGGGCGTGCGTCGGGTAGCCATAGAGCTTGGCGCGCCTGGCCCGCAGCTTCAGGATCTGCGAACCGATCTTTTTGTTGTCCCACTGGTCGTTGTTGTCGCCGCGCATGATATAGGCGGTCCATACCTTTTCGCGCAGATCGCGGCGCGTCGAATAGGTGGTGAAAGGCTCCATGGCCGAGCGGGTATTCTGCACGGCATAGAGGCCGTCCTTGCCCATCTCCTTCGCCTTGGCGGCCAGGGCCGCGACGAAATTCTCCGGCAGACCGGCCAGATCATCACTGGTGATGAAAGTGGCCTGCGCCTCATCGTGCTTCAGGTTTTTCGAGAAGGTATCGAACAGGGTGGCGAGCTGCTGATTGATATCGGCCACCTCCTTCTTCTGCGCCTCGGACAGCTTGGCGCCGGCACGGACGAAATTATTGTACTTCTTCCATAACAGGCGGTCCTGCTGCGGATTGAGCTTGAACTGTGCACGATTGTTATAGACCGCCTCGATGCGCTGGAAGAGGTCGGGGTTCTGCTTGATCTCGTCATCGAAGGCTGCCTTTACAGGCGACAGCCGGGCGGAAACTTCCTGGAAAGCCTCGGTCGAAAGGTTGCTGTCCCAGACATAATAGACCGAACCGACGCGATCATAGGCCGCGCCCGCCACCTCGAACGGCTCAATGATGGTTTCAAAAGTCGGAGCCGAGCGCTTCATGGTGATCGCCTTGATCTCAGCGCGCATGGCGTCCATGGCGGTTAGGGTGGCCGGCTCGAAATCGGCGATCTTCACCTTGTCGAACGGCGGCACCCCGCCATAAGGACCAGTCCAGGGCTGGGTGAGATAAGCGGTGGCGATGGCGATTCCTCCAGTGCTTTGCGCGAATGCGGGCGTGGCAACAAAGGCGGCGGTACCGGCGCCGGCCATCAGGCTGAGGGCCGTGCGGCGGTTCATTCTGGATGAGGGCATTGTGAACTCCCTTATGGGTTCAGATATTGAAAAGGCCTGTTTACGGCACAGGACAAAAGTCGTAACTGATGAACCTATAGACCGCAACAAACGCGGCCAAATTAAGTTTTCGCAACACAGGAAATCAGTTCATGGCGATTGGCGTTTTTGATTCCGGCATCGGCGGTTTGAGCATCCATCGCGCGCTGGTCGATAAAATGCCGCAGGCCGATTTCGTTTATCTCGCCGACCAGAAGAATACACCCTATGGCGATAAGAGCGGCGAGGAAATCGTCGAACTGACCCGCGAAGGGTGCGAAACCCTGTTCGAGGCCGGTGCGTCCCTAGTGGTGCTGGCCTGCAATACCGCCTCGGCCGTAGCGTTGCGCCGCCTGCAATCGTCATGGCTCGCCCAGTACCGCAAGACCTATAAGTGCCCGGTCAATGTACTTGGGATCATCGTCCCCACCATCGAAGCCGCCACCGGCCTGCCGTGGGAACACGAGGCCGAACGCCGCGGTGAAAAGATCGAAAAACTCGATGTCATCGGTGTATTCTCGACCGTCGCCACCGCCCGTTCGCGCGTCTATGAAATCGAGATCGACAAGCGCCGTCAGGATATCGCTGTCTTCACCGAAGCCTGTTCAGGCCTCGCCGACATGATCGAACATGGCGCGGCGCGTGAAGACCTCTCCGCCAAGATCAAGGGCCATGTCGACTCCCTGCGCATCCGTATCGGCCGCTATCCCGACCGCGCCATCCTTGGCTGCACCCACTATGAACTGGTCGCCGATCTCTTCCGCGAACATCTGCCCGCCGGTACGCCGCTGATCCACCAGCCGGCGCCGGTATCGAAGGCACTGGCCGACTATATCGAGCGCCATCCGGAATATGAGATCGGCCATGGAAGCCGCCGCGAGTTTCTGACCACCGGCGAACCCCGCACGCAATCGACACTGATCGAAGCCTTCTGGGGCGCACCGCTGACGTTCGAGGCTGTGGCGGATTCGCGGGCAGCGTAGGGAAGACCAGGAGGCACAGCCTACCGGGGGCGCCTAGCCTGGACCTCATAACTCGACAGTGTTTAATCGCTTTAATAAAAATAGCCAGGCCCCTTAGAGGCCCGGCTATTTTATTATTTAAACAAGTAGATACGGCCCAGTTTCGGGGTCAAGGGGTCCGTGACCCCTAGCCTTCCTACTCCGCCGCGATATCCACCGGCGCCGACGTCCGGATCAGGTGATCGAAGGCCGACAGCGCCGCCTTTGAGCCTTCGCCCATGGCGATGACGATCTGCTTGTACGGCACGGTCGTCGCGTCGCCGGCGGCGAAGATACCCGGCGCGGAGGTTTCACCACGGGCATTCACCTCGATCTCGCCATGCTTCGACAGGGCGATGGTGCCCTTGAGCCATTCGGTGTTTGGCAGCAGGCCGATCTGGACGAAGATGCCTTCCAGTTCGATATCGTGCAGGGTGTCGTGCAGGCGGTTGCGGTAGGTCAGGCGCGTGACCTTGTTGCCGTCACCATGCACTTCGGTGGTCTGGGCTTCGGTGATGACCGTCACGTTCGGCAGGCTGTAGAGCTTGCGTTGCAGAACGGCGTCGGCGCGCAGTTCCGGGGCGAATTCCAGCAGGGTGACGTGGGCCACGATGCCGGCCAGGTCGATGGCCGCCTCGACGCCGGAATTGCCGCCGCCGATCACCGCCACGCGCTTGCCCTTGAAGAGCGGACCGTCGCAGTGCGGGCAATAGGCCACGCCCTTATTGCGGTACTGGTCTTCACCGGGCACACCCATCTGGCGCCAGCGGGCGCCGGTGGAGACAACCACGGTGCGGGCGCGAACCGATGCGCCGCTTTCCAGCTTCACTTCAGCCAGACCGCCGGGTTCGGAGGCCGGGATCAGCGCCGTCGCCTTTTGCAGGTTCATGATATCGACATCATATTCCTTGACGTGCTGCTCCAGCGCCGTGGCCAGCTTCGGGCCTTCGGTGTGCTGGACCGAGATGAAGTTCTCGATCGCCATGGTATCGAGCACCTGACCGCCGAAGCGCTCGGCCACCACGCCGGTGCGGATGCCTTTGCGCGCCGCATAGATGGCGGCCGCAGCCCCGGCCGGACCGCCGCCGACCACCAGAACGTCGAATTCCGACTTGGCGTCGATCCTGGCGGCTTCGCGCTGGTGCGCGCCGGTATCGATCTTGGCGAGGATCTGCTCCAGCCCCATGCGCCCTTGGCCGAAGGGTTCGCCATTGACGAGGATGGTGGGGACGGCCATGACCTGACGGGCCTCGACCTCGTCCTTGAACAGCCCGCCATCGATGGCGACGTGCCTGATCTTCGGGTTGAGTACGCTCATCAGGTTCAGCGCCTGCACCACGTCCGGGCAGTTCTGGCAGGTCAGTGAGAAATAGGTCTCGAATTTCAGTTCGCCGTCGATATCCAGCGCCTTGACCTGCTCGATCACATCGGCCTCGACGCGTGGCGGGTGACCGCCGACCTGCAACAGGGCCAGGACCAGCGAGGTGAATTCATGGCCCATTGGCAGGCCAGCGAAGGTGACGCTGATGTCGGAACCGGGACGAACGATGGCGAAGGACGGCACACGGGCGTCGGTGCCGTCTGTCTTCAGCGAAACCTTATCCGAAGCCTCGACGATATCGTTCAGCAGCTCTACCAGTTCGCGCGATTTGGCGCTGTCATCGACCGTGGCGACCAGTTCGATCGGCGTCCGGAGGTTTTCCAGATACGCCTTCAGTTGCGTCTTCATCCCTGCGTCAAGCATGGTGGTACTCCGTTAGAAATAGGGGGAAATCATTGTCCATATTCAGGCTCCGCAAAGCCTGAATAAGGAGAATGAGGTGGAGGGGAATGCCCTTCGCGGGCGAGCAATCGCATATCGCCCCCTCTCCCCATGAAAATGGGGAGAGGACGAGACGAGCTTGCGAAGTCGATCGAGTGAGGGGCTGTGACCATGTGAAACCCCTCCCCCGGTCATCTGCGCCGCTAAAGCGGCTTGCTTCCCGTCCCCTCCCCACACGTGGGGAGAGGTTGAAGAAGGGAGAAAGCTTATTCCCCCACGCCTTGGATTAGATCTTACCAACGAGATCAAGCGAAGGGGCGAGCGTCTTTTCGCCTTCTTCCCACTTGGCCGGGCAGACTTCGCCGGGGTGCGAAGCGACATATTGCGCGGCCTTGACCTTGCGGAGCAGTTCGGTAGCGTTACGGCCAACGCCTTCCGAGGTGATTTCCATGAACTGGATGATGCCGTCCGGATCGACCAGGAAGGTGCCGCGGTCGGCCAGGCCGACGCCCGGACGCATCACGTCGAAATTGTTGGTGATGGTGCCGGACTGGTCACCGACCATGTAGTAGTTGATCTTGCCGATGGCGGGCGAGGTGTCGTGCCAGGCCTTGTGCGAGAAATGCGTGTCGGTCGAGACCGAGAACACTTCGACGTTCAGCTTTTGCAGTTCCGGATAGATGCCGGCCAGGTCTTCCAGTTCGGTCGGGCAGACGAAGGTGAAGTCGGCCGGATAGAAGAAGAAGATGGACCACTTGCCCTTGGTGTCGGCATCGGAGATATCGACGAACTTGCCAGCCTTGTAGGCGGTCGCCTTGAACGGCTTGATGGCGGTATTGATGAGAGCCATGGGAGTATTTCCTTGATAAGTGTGGAACCGGGTTAAGCGGTACGGGGGGACAATCGCTCAAAACACACAATAGAGCAAATTTCTTTTATTTTATTTTTTCATAGATTTTTCTTATGAAGCGGTCAGGGCCGTCTCGGCGCGAATGACCGCCGAAATGGCGTTGACCGTGGCGGCGATGCGCAGGGCCGCCTGCACCTGAACGGCGGTGACCTCATGGTTGCGCAGGACCTTTTCGTGGCTGTCCATGCACAGGCCGCAGGCATTGACCGCCGAAACCGCCAGCGACCACAGTTCGAAATCGACCTTATCGACGCCCGGATTGGCCAGGATATTCATGCGCAGGCCAGCGCGCATCTTTTCGTATTCCTTGTTCTGCATCAGGTGCAGGGCGCGGAAATAGACATTGTTCAGGCCCATGATGGCGGCGGCGGCCTTAGAAGCCGTGACAGCTTCCGGTGTGATGACCTGGGCGGCGGCGGCCTCGATATGCCGCACCACCGCCGGCACGCCGACCGCGTGGGCGCAGGAAAGGAAGGCGCCCCATTTCTGCTGGTCACTCAGGACGGTTTCGGACAGCAAATTGGTCAGGTTCAGCGACAAGTCGCGGGCATAGGCGGGGATCAGGGTTTGCAGGGTATCGATAGACATCAGAGCCTCAATTTGAAATTAGAAATGGTTATGAATTTTGACAATTCAATAAACTGATCTTATATTGCAATCATGCTCCCGACTCTCAGACAATTGCAATATCTCAAGCTGCTCGCCGAACATAAGAGCTTCGGCGGCGCGGCGGAAGCGGCTTTCGTGTCGCAACCGGCGCTGTCTTCCGGCATCGCCGAACTGGAAAAGGTTCTGGGCGTCCGTGTGGTCGATCGCTCGCGCGGACAGGTGATCCTGACGGCGGTGGGCGAGGAGACGCTCAGGCGCTCGGAAGACATTCTGGCGCGCGCCGAGGATCTGGTGGAAGCGGCGCGCGGCGCCAATCGCCCCCTGACCGGACGTTTCCGGCTGGGCGTCATCCCCACGGTGGCGCCTTTCCTGCTGCCCAAGGCCCTGCTGAAACTGCGCAAGGAATTTCCCGACCTGCGCCTCTTCCTGCGCGAGGACCAGACGGCCCGCCTGATCGCCTCGCTGAAATCGGGCGCGCTCGATGCGGCGGTCATCGCCCTGCCATACGATCTGGCCGGGCTTGACCACGCCTTTATCTGCAAGGACGAAATCGTCGCCGCCACGCCTTTCGGCCACCCCCTTTCCAGCGGTTCGCATATCTCGCCGGAAGACCTGAAAAACGAGGAACTGATCCTGCTGGAGGACGGCCACTGCCTGCGCGACCATGCCCTGGCCGCCTGTTCGTGGACCTCGCCCACCGGCACCTCGGAATCGCTCTCGACCTACGCGACGCACCATGGCGGCGGCTTCGCGGCGACCTCGCTGAATACGCTGGTGCAGATGGTCGGCTCCGGCCTCGGCGTCTCGCTGCTGCCCGCCATGGCGGTGGATTCCGGCATGGTGAAGGCCGACGAGGTCTGCGTGCGTCCACTTGCCTCGGATCACGCCTTCCGTGATATTGTTGTCATCTGGCGTGCCGGTTCCAGCCGCGCCGCCGAGGCAAGGCTGCTGGCCGAAAAGCTCAAGGAGTAGATATGCGAATCGCCTGCCTGGCCCTTGTTCTCCTGCTCGCCGCCTGTTCCAGACCGGCGCCGGAAGAGGCCGCGCCGGTATCCGCCGCCGCGCCGCCGCCGCCGGTGGAGGATCACTGGCCCGGCAAGTACGAAGGCGACCTGATGGTGCGCGTCAGCGGCCTGCCCGATACGCATAAGGTGGTGCTGGTGGCGGCTACGGCGGACGGCTGTACCGGCGATATCGGCCTGGCCGGCGGCGAACCGGCGAAGGATGTATCCGTGAATGAACTGAGCCTGACGCTCAGACCGGACGACAAGACGACCTGCGCCATCAGCCTCAAAAAAGACGGCGACACGCTGACCGTCTCCGAAAGCGGCCTCTGCACGGCTTATCACGGGCTGACGTGCGGCTTCAATGGCTCGGCGGTCAGGCTGAAATAGTCAGAGTGCCAGCGGAACAGCATGTGCGCGAAGCCAAGGCTCCAATGCTTCAAAGCGGAAGTTATGCGTGTCGTAAAGACCGGTGACAAAGGGAATGGCTTCAACGACTGTCGTTTGCAGACGATAGCCATTTATAATCAGAAAGACGTGCATTGAAGCGAATGCCGTTCGCTTATTGCCATCAATAAACGGATGATTTTGCGACAGGCTTTCCCATAAGGCGGCCGCTTCCGCGATCAGATCGGCATAGTAACCGGTCTGCGGACGAAAGAGCGCCGACTCCAACTGTCCCGGATCACGCACACCGGTCGCTCCGCCGAACTGAGCCAACTGGGTATCATGAATAGAAAGGACATCTGAAAGCGTAAGATAGTGCGTCACTATTCAGCCAGCTTTTTATAAAGCGGTCCGAATTGATCCAGACTCATCTTTAAGGCATCGGCCACGGAAATGGCTGGCGTCTGCCGTGTTTCCAGCAGCTTGCCGACAGCCTCCTCGATCAGGGACTGCAACTGGCGTCCCTCCGCCTTGGCCAGGGCGCGCAGATCAGCGAGCAGGGCGCTATCCATCTGCGTGGCGAATTTCTCACGGGATTGATATTCGGTCATGGCTGTCTCCTTGCCCGCACCCTATCATGAAATTTCATGACGGGCTATAGGTCAGGCACGTTCGCTTTCAGTTCATCCAGCCAGATTTTCGCATTGCCATCCGATGGCGCGCGCCAGTCGCCACGCGGACTGAGCGCGCCGCCGGAGATCAGCTTCGGCCCATTCGGCACCGCCGAGCGCTTGAATTGCGAGATCGTAAAGAACCGGAACAGGAACAGTTCCAGCCATTTCCGGATTTCAGGAAGCGTGTATTTCCCCTGCCATGCCTGCCAGGCCAGAAAAGCGACCTTGGAGGGCTTCAGGCCATAGCGCGTGATGTAATAGAGATTGAAATCCTGAAGCTCATACGGCCCGACCTTGTCCTCGGTGCGCTGGATCACACCCGCCTCAATCGGCACCAGTTCCGGCGAGATTTCGCGCGCCAGCACCGATTGCAGGATGCGGCCGGTCTTCGCGTCGAATTCCTTTTTCGCCGCCCAGCGTATCAGGTGCTGGATCAGGGTTTTCGGCGCGCCGCAATTGACATTGTAATGGCTCATATGGTCGCCGACGCCATAGGTACACCAGCCGAGCGCCAGTTCCGACAGGTCGCCCGTGCCGACGACAAACCCCTTCTTCTCCCCCGCCAGCCGGAAGAGGAAATCGGTGCGCAAACCCGCCTGGACATTCTCGAAATTGACATCGTAAACGCGCTCGCCGCGTGAGAAGGGATGGCCGATATCGAGCAGCATCCGCTTGGCGGCGGGGCGGATATCCAGAACTTCGGCGGATATCCCCAATGCCTTCATCAGCTTCATGGCGTCATTGCGCGAACCGGTCGAGGTACCGAAACCAGGCATGGTATAGCCGTGGATATTGGCGCGCGGGATACCCAGCCGGTCGAACGCCTTGCAGGCCACGATCACCGCATGGGTCGAATCCAGCCCCCCGGAAATACCGATCACCACATTCTGCGTGTGGCTGGTCGAGAGCCGCTGCATCAGGCCGTGGACCTGAATATTGAAGGCCTCGTAACAGTCCTCGTCCAGCCGCTCCGGATCGGCGGGCACAAAGGGAAAACGCGGCACCTGACGATGGAAATCGGTCAGGCCATGCGGTCTGTAATCGAACCCGGCCTCATTGAGCGCTGCTTCTCTAAATGCCTTGCCCGCATCGTTGAATGTTCCGTTCCTCAAACGCTCCATGGCGATGCGTGAGACATCGATATCCGCCAGGGTCATTGTATCCGAGGAAAAGCGCTCGCCTTCCGCGATCAGATCGCCCATTTCATAGATCAGGGATTGGCCGTCCCACGCCAGATCCGTTGTCGATTCTCCCGGTCCCGCCGCGCTATAGGCATAGGCGCAGACCAATCGCTCCGAAGCGGCGGCGCAAAGCCGCTTTCGCGCCCGCGATTTTCCGATGACGACAGGCGACGCCGACAGATTGACGATCATATTGGCCCCGCCGAGGGCCAAGGCCGTCGAGGGGGTGTGAGGCGACCACAAATCCTCACATATCTCCACGCCGAAGGTGAAATCTTCAAAACCGGCAGCGGAAAAAATTATCTTATTGCTGACCGTCGCAAACTCGCCTTCATCGACATCTTCCGTGTGAAGCCTCACCCCGCCATATTTCAGGTCCGCGCCAGAGGCGAACCAGCGCTTTTCGTAATACTCACGGTAATTAGGCAGATAGGTCTTGGGGACGATGCCTAGCGTATGGCCGTTACAGATAACGGCGGCACAGTTATAAACCGCGCCCTCCACCCGCAAGGGAACGCCAACCACCAATACAGGGCGTATGTTACGTGAAGCCGTGACAAGGCTGACCAATGCCCTTTTCGCCTTATCCAGCAGAATCTCCTGCATGAACAGGTCATCGATGGTGTAGGCGCTCAAGCTCAGTTCCGGAAAGACGACCAGATCGGCGCCGGCTTCATCAGCACGCCGCGCCAGCGACAGATGTTCCGCCAGATTGGCCTGCGGATCGGCGATATGAACCTTCGGCGTCACACAAGCGATGCGAACGAAGCCATGCGAGGCCGGCGAGAAGAAATTCCGCGATTTTTCGGTCATTTTGCGCCATGTGAAAGTGATTATTTGTCATTAATGACAGACAATCACGAATTATATAAGAACGATATCGGGATTTGCCCTTCAAATCCGGCCAAATTGACCTTTTCAATGAAGAAGGTCATTATTTTGGTTTCATTTAAAATTATTTAGCTTTTTTGCGGCCGCCCCCATTTTTTGAAAGCGCGGCCTGCCCGCCTCTGTTATGGAGGCCCATCATGACCGTGACCTTTCCAGACATCGAAGCCGCCGCTGAACGCATCAAGGGCCACGTCGTGCGCACGCCCTGCGCCTTTTCCCAGCGCCTCAGCGCCGCTACGAAGACGAAACTCTGGCTCAAGTCGGAAAACCAGCAATATACCTCGGCCTTCAAGGAACGCGGCGCCCTCAACAAGCTGCTGCAACTGAGCGCCGACGAGCGCCAGCGCGGCGTCTTCGCGGCCTCCGCCGGCAACCATGCGCAAGGGCTGGCCTGGCACGCCAAACGCCTGGGCATTCCGGCCACCATCGTCATGCCCATTGGCACGCCGTTCGTGAAGGTGGAAAAGACGCTGGGCTACGGCGCGGAAGTGGTGATCGACGGCCACAGCTATGACGAGGCCTCGGTCATCGCGCAGAAGCTGTGCACCGAAAAGGGCGGCGTCTATGTCCATCCCTTCAATGACCAACAGGTCCTGACCGGTCAGGGCACGCTGGTCATGGAAATGCTGGAGGATGTACCGGAACTGGATGTCATTCTGGTGCCGATCGGCGGCGGCGGCCTGATCGCCGGTGCCGCCATCGCCGCCAAGGCCATGAAGCCATGGATCAAGGTGATCGGCGTCGAAGCCGCCATGTTCCCCTCCTTTACCGCCCGTCGCCGAGGTATGCCGATCCCCATGGGCGGCGCCACCATCGCCGAAGGCATCGCGGTGAAAGAGGTCGGCGACATCTCGTTCGCCCTCGCCAATCCGCTGGTCGATGACGTGCTGATCATCGACGAGGCCGATTTCGAGCACGCCATCGCCGCCTTGGCCAATATTGAAAAAACCGTCACCGAAGGCGCCGGCGCCGCCGGCCTGGCCGCCGTCATGCGCTATCCGGAGCGTTTCGAGGGGCTGAACGTCGGCTTGATCCTCTGCGGCGGCAATATCGACCTGCGCCTGCTGGCCAGTGTGCTCCAACGCGAACTGGTCCGCGAAAAACGCCTTGTCACCTATCGAATCTTAGGCGACGATCGCCCCGGCATGTTGTCGCGCATGGCCGATGTCATCTCCCAGAAGGGCGGCAATATCGTCGATGTGGCGCATAACCGCCTGGTGCTCGATGTTCCCGCCAAGGGGGCGGAATTCGACATCATGGTCGAGACGCAAGGTCCGCGTCATGCCTTTGAAATTTCAGAAGCCCTCAGGAGCACAGGCTATGCCTTACGGATGGACTAAAAAAGCCACCCTTTTCGCCCTCGCCCTTATTCTTACCGCAGGTAGCCAAGCCATGGACAAGACCAACGCCCAAACGATTTCCGAACAAAACCTGCAAAAGGGACAAGCGTTCCTCAGCGAAAACGCCAAGGTGCCGGGCGTCAGCGTCCTGCCTTCGGGCGTTATGTACAAGATCGTATCGCGTTCGGCCAATCCCGGCGCACAGCCGACCGTGGCCGATAATGTGACCATCAATTATGAGGGCAAACTGCTCGATGGTTCGGTCTTCGACTCCTCCTTCGCCCGCAATGAACCGGCCAATTTCCCGCTCGGCCGCCTGATCCCGGCCTGGCAGCAGGTCATTCCCCTGATGCATGTCGGTGACGAGATTGTCCTCTATACGCCGCCCTCGGCTGCCTATGGCGAACGCGATCTCGGTCAGATTCCGCCCAATTCGACCCTGATCTTCCGTGTGCAGCTGCTGGGCATCAATCAGTAATGCGTATCCTTCCCTTTACCGGCCTCGCCAGCCTTATGGCGCTTTCCGTCACCTTGGCCGCCTGCGGACAATCCGCCGACACCACCGCCCAGCTTGAGGCCATGCAGGCTTCGGCCGATGCCGCCGCGTCACAGAACCTGAAAGACGGAGAAGCGTTTCTCGCCGATATCGCCAGGCAGCCGGATGTCGTAAAACTGCCTTCCGGCGTGATGTACAAGCTTGTCTCCGCGCCCAATCCTGGTGCACAGCCAACCATCAGCGACACGGTGAAGATCAATTATGAAGGCAAGCTGCTTAACGGCCATGTCTTCGATTCGTCCTACGCCCGTAATGAACCGGCGGAGTTTCCGCTGAGCCGTCTGGTGCCGGCGTGGCAGGAAGTCATACCGCGGCTGCATGTCGGCGATGAGGTGACGCTCTACACGCCGCCGTCCTCCGGCTATGGCGCACGCGACATGGGCGAAATCCCGCCCAATTCGACGCTGATCTTCCGGATTCAATTGCTGGGGGTAAAGGGAAAATAAGGGGGCGAAGAAACGTTTCTTATGCCCCCGACTTTTACTCTTTAATCCGCTCGATCAGCGCCGTCGTGCTCGGATCGTGTGGCGCGATTTCGCTGCCCTGAATATCCTTCAGCACATTGACGCCGAGGGTCTTGCCGAGTTCGACCCCCCACTGGTCGAAGCTGTTCAGCCCCATGATGATGCCCTCGACAAAGGTCTTGTGCTCGTACATGGCCAGCAGGGCGCCGAGGCTTTCCGGCGTCAGTTCGGTGAGCAGGACGGTGGTGGAGGGCTTGTTGCCGGGGCAGACCTTCTGTGGCGCGATCTGAGCCGTTTTGGCGGCATCGAAGCCGAGCTTGCGGCATTCGGCTTCGGAGGTTTCCAGCGACTTGCCGACCATGAAGGCCTCACCCTGGGCGATGACATTCGACAGCAGTTTCTGCTGCATGTCAGTCGAGGCTTCGTGGTTTTTCGCGGCGGCGATCAGTTCCAACGGCACGATGTCTTCCGACTGATGCAGCATTTGGAAGAAGGCGTGCTGGGCATTGGTGCCCTCGTCACCGAAAACGACCGGGCAGGTTTTCGTATCGAGCAGTTCACCGGTCGGCGAGGTGCGTTTACCGTTCGATTCCATTTCGAGTTGTTGCAGGAAGGCGGCCAGGCGGCGCAGGCGGTGAATATAGGGGATGACGGCGCGGCTTGGGCGATCCAGACCGATGCGGTTATAAAGCTGGGCGGCGGCCAGCAGGACGGGCGCGTTCCTTTCCAGCGGGGCGGTCAGGAAGTGCTGGTCCATCTCATGTGCGCCCTTCAGCAGGCGCTCATAAACATCGTAACCGGCAGCAATGATGACCGACAGGGATACGGCCGACCACAGCGAATAACGGCCGCCGACCCAATCCTTGAAACCGAAGACGCGATCGGCGGGGATGCCATAGGCGCCGGTCTTGTCGGGTGCGGCGGAAACAGCGGCGAGGTGCTTTTTCGCGCCGTCCTCGCCCAGGCCCTTGATCAGCCAGTCGCGCGCAGCCAGGAAGTTGGCCAGGGTTTCCTGCGTGGTAAAGGTCTTGGAGACGGCGATGACGAGCGTTTCCGCCGGATCCAGGCCGGCGGTGGCCAGAGCCAGTTCGGAGCCATCGACATTGGCGACGAAGCGGATGTCGATCTGGGGTGTGAGCGGCGCAAGGCCGTGCCAGACGAGACGGGGACCGAGATCGGAACCGCCGATGCCGATATGGATAATGGTCTTGAACGGTTTGCCGGTAGCGCCCGCGATTGCGCCGGAGCGGATGCCGTCGGCATAGGCTTTCATGGCATCGCGGGCGGTCTTGACGTCAGCGGTGATTTCAGGCCCGCGCAGGCGCAGGTTTTCGCTGTCGGAATCGCGCAGGGCGACATGCAGCACGGCGCGGCCTTCGGAGACATTGATTTCCTTGCCGGTCCACATCTTCTCACGCGCTTCGGCGATGCCCGATTGCGCCACGGCGGCGATGGCGGCCTCAAAACCGGCTTTCGACCAGCTCTGCTTCGAGACATCGACAAAGATACCGGCCACATCGAGGCTCAGGCGTGACAGGCGATCCGGGTCAGCCGTGAACTGGTCAACGATCTTGAGATTGGCGTCGGCGGCGGCCTGGGTTTTCAGGGTATCGAGGCTCATGTCAGTTTCCTGTGATCTATCGAACGGCGGACAATTTTCAGGAGGTTCCATGTCAAGCTTTTGGCCAGCCGTAAAGAGCCTATCTGTCGTGTTTTCTGAATAAGTTTTCGATGTTCAAGAATTGGTCTTAGACCCTGCCAGGCATCGCGCAAGGCATGGAAAACCAAACGGCCCTTGCCTTTGAGCGTATCCTTGAGCGCGCCCACCAGCGTCAGACCAATATGGATCGGCAAGGTGATGATCAACAGGCCGGGCGGCATGTTTTTCACATAGAGCCACAGGCGGTTGCGATAGCCGTGATAGAGAGCGAAACCGGACCGCACGCCCAAACTGGCTGAGCCGACATGACGAACCTCCGCCTGGGGCACAAACAGGCAGCGTTCACCCAGCAGCCGCGCACGAAAACCGAGATCGGCGTCCTCGCAATAGCAGAAGAAGTCTTCGTCGAAGCCGCCGAGTTGTTCCCACAGGTCACGACGGATCAGCATGGCCGCCCCGCACGGCGCGAAAACCTCGGCGATCTCCATGTAGACCGGTACGGAATGGCCGATACCGGCGCGATAGGGAAAGCCGAAAAAGGTCAGGGCATCACCGGCGCCATCGAGCCGATCCGGACGTTCGGCATCCCGTTGCAGCGAGGTGAACAGCTTCACGTCGGGATATTTGGCGATAGCGGCCTTCATGGCCTCAAGCCAGCCGGCGTCCATAAAAGCGTCCGGATTGATCAGGCCAATCCACTCGCCCATACTTTGCACCACCGCCCGGTTCATGCCGACGGCAAAGCCGAAATTGACCGGATTGGCGATCTGGCGGACCGTCGGAAACTTCGCCGCCAGCGCGGTCATGTCGAGATCGCCGCCATTATCGGCATGGATGATCTCGGCATCCTGCGCCACCAGCGCCGACAGGCAGCGATCGATATTGTCACCGGAACGATAGCTGAGGGTGATCAGGGAAAAGGTCATGCCGATAAAAACCCCTCACCCCTGCCCTCTCCCCGCAAGCAGGGAGAGGGGGAAGAGAAGCAAGGCTTGCGCTGCCGCCCCCTCTCCCCATGAACATGGGGAGAGGGCTGGGGTGAGGGGCCGCATGCCTTACAAAAACTATTCATCATTCACCCCCCATTCGACTTTCACAGACTCATCCATTTCATGCAGCAGATATTCGGATCGCACACCTGCAAAGTCTTCTGCATTCAACCCCTGCCTCAGGGCCCAGACCGCTGAACCGCGCACCACGGCGCTTTCGTCAGCAAGATTGCGTACCAACGCCGCTCTGGCCTGCGGATCGTCGCATCGCTTCAAATGATTCCCCATCGCATAATGGACATTGCGCAGGAACGACTCGCGCCCGATCCGCTTGACCGGCGATTTCGAGAACAGCACCCGGAAAGACGGATCGTCCAGTTCTGCCAGATCGACCAGCTTCAGGCCCTCAAAGCCTTCCCGCGCCTGTAATTTGATCTCGTGCGTTTCCTGCGCGAACTTGTTCCACGGGCAGGCGGCCAGGCAATCGTCGCAGCCATAGATGCGGTTGCCCATCGCCTGGCGGAAAGATTCCGGCCAAGGCCCGCGATATTCGATGGTCAGATAAGAGAGGCACTTGCGCGCATCGAGCCGGTAAGGCCCCTCAAAAGCATCGGTCGGACAGGCCTCAAGACAAGCCGAGCACGAGCCGCAATGATCACGCTCCGGCTTATCCTCGGCCAGAACCCGGTCGAACAGGATGACTCCCAGGAACAGCCACGAGCCGAATTCCCGCGACACCAGATTGGTGTGCTTGCCCTGCCAGCCCAGACCCGCCAAGGCCGCCAGCGGTTTTTCCATCAAAGGCGCGGTATCAACAAAGACCTTCAGTTCGCAACCCGTCTGCGAAACGATCCAGGTCGCCAGTTGTTTAAGCTTCTTCTTGACAAGTTCATGATAATCGTCGCCGCGCGCATAGACGCTGATATTGGCCACGTCGGTCTGAGCCAGCAGAGCCAGCGGATCGCTTTCCGGCCCGTAATTATAGCCCAGCACCAGGGCCGATTGCGCGCCATTCCACATATTACGCGGATGCTTCCGGCGCTCCAGCGTCTCTTCCATCCACGCCATATCGCCATGAAAACCGGCTTCAACGAATACCTGTAACCGTTCGGACGCCGCCCAGACATCGGGCAAGGCGGCAAAACGCGCCGCGCTGAATCCCAGAGACTGCGCCTGCTGCCGGATAGAGGCGGCCAGATCGCCCATGCTCAGAAATCAAGCTCACGGTAATGGGCCGAAGGCGCCACGCCGGGCAACTTGTCATTGAGCAACGGACGGAAACAGGGCCGCGATTTCATCACCATGTACCAGGTCTTGAGATGCGGATAGCGCGACCAGTTGATTTCATCGAGATAATCGAGAATCGAAAGCTGCGCGGCGCAGGCAAAATCGGCGTAGGAAATGGTATGCCCCGCCAGCCAGTTGCGCGCGGCCAGCAGGCTTTCAAAATAACGCAGGTGGTCCTTCAGTGCTTCACGGCCGGCCTTCATGGCGGGAATATCGGGCACGCCACCCCCCATCAGGCGCTTTTCCATCTTTTCATGCAGCAAAAGCGCATTGACCTCGAAGTCGAACTTACGCTCGAACCAGCCGACCAGCCGGCGAGCCTCGGCGCGATCATTGACATCCTGTGGCCACAAACGGATTTCGGGATAGGCCTCTTCAAGGTGCTCCATAATGGCGCGGTCCTCGCAGATACGCCGGGTCTGGCCGCCGGACTCCTGCGCCGGCATCTCGACAAGGATCGGCAGCAGACCGGAGGGGTTGAGGCGCAGGATCGCATCGTCCGGTTCCCAGTAGCGCACTGGGGTTTCCTCAAAGGCAAGTTTCTTCTCGCCCAGCGCCAGCCGGACCATGCGCGAATGCGGATCGAAGGCGAAATGATAGAGCTGGCGGGTATAGGCGGTCATGGTGTCATCTATGCCCTATTCGGCGGCTCCAAGTCAAAGCCAAGTCAAGCCTCTGTCGGGTCTTCTGCACTGAAAACACCACCATGCGCTTCCGCAAGCCCCTTGGGGTCCGGGTGGATCAGGATATCGGCGTTGGGAAAGGCCTCCAGCAGGCGCTTTTCGGCGGCGATAATGATCTGGTGAGCGGCATCGAGCGACAGGTTTGGCGCCATTTCGACATGGGCCTGGATGAGGATATACGGTCCGGTCAGGCGGGTGCGCAACTGATGGACGCCCAGCACGCGCGCGTCCGAGGCGATCAGGCCTCGGATGCGCGCCACCTCGTCGTCATCAAGCGCCCGATCCATCAGGTGATCCGCGGCTTCTTTCAGCACCCTGACCGCGCCCCAGATAAACCATGCCGCCATCAGGAAGCCGGCCACCGCGTCCATGAAGCCAAAACCAATGGCCGCCAGCACCACGCCGATCAGAGCCACGCCGTTGCTGACCAGATCGGTGACGTAGTGCATCCGGTCGGCTGATACCGCCACGGACTGATTGCTTTTCAGGGCCATGTTCTGCACGAAGACCAACCCGACAGTCAGGGCCAGCGATAGAACCAGCACGCCGATCGCCAATCCGGATTGCGTGATCGGCTGCGGGTTTTGCAGGTTATGGATACAGGACTGCATGATCAGCGCGCCGGAGGCGAAGACCAGCCCGGCCTGGAACAGGGCGCTGAAAGCTTCCGCCTTGCCGTGACCGAACGGATGTTCCTTGTCCGGTGGCGCCTTGGCGTAACGCACCGCGCCGAAGGTGATCAGCGAGGCCAGCAGGTCCAGCCCGGAATCCGCCAGAGAGGCCAGCACCGACTGCGAACCGGAGAGGTAAAGCGTGATCCCCT
>Ga0153956_1000710_pt1 | contig 34651 bp, 26 predicted proteins | sample TSFL040MetaG_FD_104704 | JGI IMG/M metagenome (GOLD analysis project Ga0153956, IMG submission 104704) | Attine ant fungus gardens microbial communities from Florida, USA - TSFL040 MetaG | ecosystem: Host-associated > Fungi > Mycelium > Unclassified | place: USA: Florida, Wekiwa Springs... | reverse complement strand
CGCCGAGCATATGGCGGGCATGAAGAACATGGCGATCGTCTGCAACATCGGCCATTTCGACAGCGAGATCCAGATTTCGGGCCTGTCGAACTACAAGTGGACCGAGGTGAAGCCGCAGGTCGATCTGGTCGAGTTCCCCGACGGCAAGCAGATCATCATCCTGTCCAAGGGCCGCCTGGTGAATCTGGGCAACGCGACCGGCCATCCGAGCTTCGTGATGTCGTCGTCGTTCACCAACCAGACGCTGGCGCAAATCGAGCTCTGGACCAAGAGCGACCAGTACAAGAACGACGTCTACGTGTTGCCGAAGCACCTCGACGAGAAGGTCGCCGAATTGCATCTCGAAAAGCTGGGCGTGAAGCTCACCAAGCTCAGTCAGAAGCAGGCGGACTATATCGGCGTGCCGGTCGAAGGGCCGTTCAAGCCGGACCATTACCGCTACTGATCGGCGATCCGAATCGCGAAAGACGAGAGGGCGGCCCGTCACGGTCGCCCTTTTCGTATCATGCGGCCCAGTATCTCACGCAATTTTGGCACGGCATATCCGACCAGATGCCGCTGTGTCTGCGATAGGCCGTCCCGGGAATCCATGCCGTTTCGCTGCAAATTTTCTCACGCAAGCATGCTTCGAATTTAGCTCGCTTGGAAATGCTCGCCGTCATAAGCGACGCCAGATACTGGTTAGCTCCGCGTCGATATGAATACCTCGCGGATTTCAATGAGATCGGCTGTGGCAAAAGCGCAACAGCTTCCAACAAATCTCCGTCGAATGGGAGTGCAAGCTTCCAAACCGGTGTGCGTGCCCTACAAGAATAGCAGCACACGCGCCTTTGGGGGCAACCAAAGAGCGAAAGCCTTAGTAGTCGCGACGAGCGCGCGTGAGTGATTGTGTCGATCAACTAAGAGGGGCAAACATGAAGTCGATTCGTTGGATGTTGAGCGCATCTGCGCTTGCATTTTCCGTTGGGATTGTGGCGTCGCCAGCTTTCGCGCAGAGCCAGTCCACGGACTCCACTTCCGATGCCGCGCAACAGGCGGCTCCGGTTCTGCCGGCTGACCAGGCGAAGGCAGCCGAAGACGATTCGCAAGATGTGGTCGTCACAGGCTCTCTCATTCCGAAACGCGATGCGTTTTCGGGTTCGGAGAATCTCACCGTCCTCGATAAGCGGGCGCTGACGGAATCGGGCTACGCCTCCACCGGTGACGCGCTGCAGAGTGTTGCGGTCACCCAGGGCACCAGTCAAATCAACAACGCATATGGCAACTTTGTCGTGAACGGCGGCACCGGCACCAATACGGTCGGTCTGCGCGGCCTTGGGCCGGCGCGCACGTTGGTGCTACTCAATGGCCATAGACTTGAGCCGAGCGGCACCGAGGGCAGCGTACTTGCTACTGACCTCAATGTGCTGCCGACTGCGATCGTCAACCGAATTGAGGTTCTGAAGGCCGGTGCGTCTTCGATCTACGGTTCGGACGCCGTCGCGGGCGTCATCAATATCTTGACTGACACCAACCTGAGCGGCGTCGTTCTGCAGGGTCAGGTCGGCGTCCCCCAGGTCGGTGCCGGCGTGGACACCACGTTGTCGGCTTCTTTTGGCTTCCACAGTGACCGCCTTAAGTTGATCGGCTCGGTCGAATACAATCGTCGCACGGAATTGTCGGTTGGCGATCAGGGCTGGGCTTCCGACTGTCCAATTTCCGGTTATCTGGATGGCGAAGGTTCCCCCTTCGGTTCGGGTGACACGATTGACCCGCGTACGGGCAAGCCGCGTTGCTACACCATCGATAATGGCGGTGTGACGATAAACACGTTGGGCTTGCCGGCGCAGACCGCCATCGGCCGGACCAGTGGAGTGACGGGCTCCTTCTCTCGGTTCGCTCCGAACTCGGGGATTACGACAGGTCTGAAGGGTTTCGAAGGCGTTGGCACATATGACCGTGATACGTTTGACGGGCGCTTTCTTGAATCTGACCTGATCACGCCGGTCGAGCGCTATACGGGTTTCGTGCAGGCAGCCTATAAGCTCGAGGCGTTGGGCGATGCTGAGGTTTATGTCGAATTGCTGGGCAATCAGCGTCATAGCTCGACGCTTGGTTTCCGGCAGCTCTCGCTTGACTACCCAACGGGCAGCCCGCTGCTCGCGGCGATTTCGGCGTCGACCGGCCGGGACATTCAGAACGGCGACTACGGCCCTGCTCAAAACGGCACTACCAACGGGCTGGACATTGGCGCGCGCGCCTTCATCGGATATGGTAACTACACGACCCAGCAGAGGGTCAGTTTCGTGCGTGCCTCCGGTGGCCTTCGCGGCGACTTCTTCTTTCATAATTGGAAGTATGACTTTTATGTGAGCAAGTCGTTCAACGACGGTACTTATAGCGGTAACCAGATCCTGATCGACCACGTTGCGAAATCGATGGACGTGGTGGAAACCTCGCCCGGCGTATTCGCCTGCGCCAGCGCGCTGAGCGGCGTCGATCCGAATTGCGTTGCTGCGCCGGTTCTGTCAGCCGCGGTAATCGGCGGCAATATCCCGCAGGCTTATCGCAATTATATCGAAGGCAATGTTATCGGCCATACTCAGTATCGTGAGTTCGATACCTCGTTCAATATCAACGGCCCGCTGTTCAGACTGCCGGGCGGCGACGCCTCGCTGGCGCTTGGCGCCGAATACCGCAAGGATAATATTAATGATCAGCCGGGCGCTGACAGTGTCAATGGTAATATTCTCAACTTTTCTTCGGCGACGCCAACAGTCGGCAGCGACAGCGTGAAGGAATTGTTCGGCGAGATTTATCTACCGCTTTTGTCTGACAAGCCGTTCGTGCATAGCCTGACCCTTGACGCTTCGGGCCGTTATACAGACTATCGCTCTTACGGTTCGAACACCACTTATAAGTTCCAGGGCACATACGAGCCTGTCAAGGGCCTTGGCTTCCGCGCCAGCTATGGCACGTCATATCGGGCCCCGGCGCTTGCGGAACAATTCGTCGGCGCGACCAGCGGCTTTTTGGGTAGCGATGCCGATCCTTGCGATGACTATTTGGACAGCAACAATCCGAACATTGTAAAGAACTGTGGTAGTATCGGGCTTCCCGCGAACGACAGCAACCCGGACGATCCCGCCGGTAACTTCCGCCAGCTCAATGGTGTTAAAGTATTGAGCGTTGGCGGTGCAGAAACCGGCCTCAAAGCAGAGACTTCAACCAATTTCTCCGGTGGTGTGGTTATCAATCCGCGACTGCCGCATTCCTTCGGGCAAATCCAGTTTTCTGCTGATTATTTTGACATCAAGGTCAACAACGGCGTCAATCAGCTTGACGGCGGCACCATTCTCAGCCTGTGCTATGGTGCAGCATCGTTCGATCCCACTGGCCAATATTGCCGCTTGGCACAACGCGATGCGAGCGGTGGTCTTACGGTAACGACCAGCTATCTGAATATCTCGACTGATATCCGCCGCGGTATTGAATTCAATTTTGATTATGTGCGTGATATCGGGCCGGGTACTTTCGAGCTGGACGCGGCGGTGACAAGGTATCTTGAGCAATCAACGCAACTCTTTGCGGGCGATCCAAAAATCGATTACAATGGCACGATCACGACCCCGGATTGGACCGGCTCGTTTAATGCCGCCTACAGAATGAAGCACGTTAGCTTCCACTACGGCCTCGACTGGATCGCCGGGGATCAGAACCGAACATATCATGTTGCCGCGATCGACTCTGGCACCGGAATCTACGATCCGGATGCGGAAGCTTTCTATCGCGCTAATTACTATTGGAAAGTACCGAACTACTTCCTGCACAATGCGTCTGTCACAATTTCGACGTCGAAATTCGATTTTACCGCAGGCGTGCGTAATATGTTCAACACCAATCCACCGGCAATATCGATCGGTTGGACCAACGTTATAGGCAATGCGCCGCTGTATTCGGGTTACGATTACTTCGGGCGTACTTTCTTCGTGAACGTTACCGCGAAGTTCTAATTAAGCGATTAAACTAAATTGGGGCCCCGGGAGACCGGGGCCCTCCTTTTTTGTCACGCCGCTCGTCACGGGCCATCTGATTTGAACCCGATTCGATCATGCATCACCCTAGACAGGATGTGCGTGACTGATGCACTCACCGGGGAATGATGATGGTGAGCGGATCTGGGACGTCGAATGCTATCTTGATCGGCGTCGTGCTTGCCATCTTGATCGCGGGTGCATGTTGGGCGCTGTTCGTGGGGCTGCGCGCGCGCCGTGCGGCGGCGTCCATGATATCCGACAATGCGTACCTTCGCACTTTGATCGGCACGGGGCCTGCTCTGGCGATGCTCGTGCGCTCGGACGGTCGGCTGGAATTGTCAGGCCGATTGGCGGAATGGTTTGGATTGCCGGCGCCTCCGCTCTACTTCGCCGACCTGTCGGCCGCCGATGCCGGCCTTCTGCGCGAGGATATGGAAACACTCGCCCGCGATATCGCTATCGCGCAGAAGACCGGGCGCGACCTTAACATCGCCATTGCGGTACGGGGCTCATTGCGCCGCCTGATGATCAAGGGGCAGCGCGCGCCGCTCGCACTCAACGCCCCGGGCGGGGTGATCCTGTGGGTCTTCGACGCGACCGAAAGCCAGGCGGAGATCGCGCGCCTGGAAGCCGAGGGCGCCGCCTTCCGCGCCGCGTTCGATGCGCTCACGGGCCTGATCGAGGCCGCTCCCCTGCCGATGTGGTATCGCGGGACGGATCTCCGTCTTTCGATGGTCAACTCCGCTTATGTCGAAGCGGTCGAGGCGGCGAATGCCGAGGATGCGGTGGATCGCGGCCTGGAACTGGTCGAAGGATCGGGCATAGGGGGCCCGCTCGCCGGCGCCGTCGCCGCGCGCGACAGCGGTGAACCGCAGGCGCGCGGCATGCCGGCGACGATCCACGGAGCACGCCGGATGTTGCGCGTCTACGACGTGCCCTTGCCGACCGGCGGCGTCGCCGGGTTCGCGGTCGATGTCGAGGATCTGGAGCAGGCACGCGCGGGCGCCAAGCGCTTCGCCGAGGCGCAGCGCGCCATGCTCGATCGGCTGTCCGCCGGCGTGGCGCAGTTCGCTCCCGACCGTACCCTGGTCTTCTGCAACCAGCCGTTTCGCCGCCTGTTCGCGATGCGCAGCGAATGGATCGCCGACCGGCCGGAATTCGAGCGCGTGCTCGAGCGCATGCGCGAGGCGAACCGCCTGCCCGAAGTCCGCGATTTTCCGGGCTGGAAGGCTGAGCGCCGCGACTGGTTCGTCGCGACCGGCGAGGCGATCGAGGAGGCGTGGCTGCTGCCCAGCGGCGTGCATTTGCGCGTCGTTGCGCATCCGCTGCCCGATGGCGGCCTGCTGCTGATCTTCGAGGATCGCACCGAGCAGGTCCAACTCGCCAGCGCGCGCGATACCTTGCTGCGCGTCCGGACGGCGACGTTCGACAATCTCTCCGAGGCGCTGGGCGTGTTCGCGACGGACGGCCGGTTGCAGCTGTGGAACAACCGGTTCCGCACGATCTGGGGGTTCGAGGACGAGTTTCTCTCCGGCCATCCGCGCGTCGACGCCCTCGCCGAGGCCGGCAGCAGAAGACTCGTCGACCCGGAGCGCGCGCGGCTGCTCGGCGATCTGGTGCGCGCGGCGACGGTCGAGCGTCAGCAGCGCGGCGGCGAACTCGCCTTTGCCGACGGACGCTATTTCGAGTTCGGTGCGGTGCCGCTGCCCGATGGCAACGGCTTGCTGACCATGCTCGACGTCTCCGACAACCGCCGCATCCAGCGTGCCCTTTCCGACCGTAATGAAGCGCTGGAAGCTGCCGACCGGATCAAGACGGCGTTCGTCGCGCATATGAGCTACGAGCTGCGCACGCCGTTGACCTCGATCAGCGGCTTCGCCGAGATGCTGCACGAAGGCTATGCCGGCAAGCTGACCAAGCAGGCCGATGGCTATGTCGCCGCGATCCTGGAATCGGTCGCGCGTCTCGGTGCATTGGTCGATGATGTGCTCGATCTGACGCGGAATGACGGTGATGCGCCGCCGCTCGAACGATCGGATGTCGATCTGGCTGCGCTGGCGCGCTCGGCCGCGGAAACGATCGAACCGCTCGCGAAGGCGAAGCAGATCGATTTTGCCATCGAGGTCGCGCCATCGACGGGCAGCGTCAAGGGTGATGGCCGTCGATTGCGTCAGGCGTTGGAGAACCTGCTGCGTCACGCCGTGGCGGAAACCCATGCGAGCGGGCGCGTGCTTCTCCATGCCGATGGCTCGCTCGATCGGGCGCGGATCGTGGTGTCCGACAATGGTGCGGGCATGGACGCCGAGGCGGTCGCGCACGCCTTCGATCGGTTCGCCCGGCCGGGCATCACCCAGGACGGCGAACGCGCACTGGGTCTGGGCCTGCCGCTCGCTAGGCAGTTCGTCGAAGCGCATGGCGGCACGATCGATCTGGTCTCCGAGCCGGGCGAGGGGTCGCTGATCACCGTCGAGTTGCCACGCGGGTGACCGAAAGCCGCTTTACGATATTGCCCGATGCCGCGGCGACCGAGGCATTCGGGGCATGGCTTGCCGGGCTGGCCCGGCCGGGTGACGTGATCACGCTGTCCGGCCCGCTCGGCGCGGGCAAGACGAGCATCGCGCGCGGGTTTCTCGCGCGGATCGGCCTGGAAGATGAAGCGCCGAGCCCGAGCTTCGCGATCGTCCAGCCTTATGCGCCGCCCGAGGTGCAAATGCCGGTATTGCATGTCGATCTCTACCGGATCGAGGAGCCGGAAGAGATCGAGGAACTGGGTCTAGACGAGGCACTATTCGATTCGATCCTGCTGATCGAATGGCCCGAGCGTGCGACGGGACGCTGGCCGGAGGCGCTGGCACTGACCCTCACGATCCAGCCGGACGGCGCGCGGCGCTTGACAGCCGAGATGCCCCCGGCTTGGGAAGCGCGATGGCGATCGATATGACCCCGCCGGCCGCCGCGGCCGGTTTCCTCTCGGATCATGGCTGGGCGGGGGCGGACATAGCGCCGCTGGCGGGCGATGCCTCGTTCCGCCGCTATTTCCGCGTCAGGCTGGGCGATCGCCGCGCGGTGCTGATGGATGCACCGCCGCCGCACGAAGATCCGCGCCCCTTCATCGCGATCGCGCGCTGGCTCGGCGAGCGCGGATTCGCGGCACCGGCGATCGAAGCGGAGGACCTAACCACGGGCCTCGTCCTGATCGAGGACTTCGGTGACGCGCGGATGCGTGAGGCGATCGACGAAGCGCCGGATCGCACGCAAGCACTCTATCATACTGCGATCAATATTCTCGTGGACCTGCGCTGCCATGCCGCAGGGCCGCTCGAACCGTACGACCGCACGGTACTGCATCGCGAGGCGAACCTGCTGATCGAATGGTATTGCCCGGCGGTCGGTATCATGCCCGATCTGGCCGGCTATACAGCCGCGTGGGATGCGGTATTCGACCATGCGCTCGCAGCCGAACCCGTCACCGTGCTGCGCGACTATCACGTCGAGAACCTGATGCTACTGGAAGGCGGCGCAAGGCTTGGCTTGCTCGATTTCCAGGATGCGCTGGCCGGGCATCCGGCTTATGATCTGGTCTCGTTGCTGCAAGACGCGCGGCGCGACGTGGCGCCTGAGCTGGAGGCCGAGATGCTTGGCTTTTATCGCGAGAAGACGGGCGCCGATGCCGCTTTCGACGCCGCCTATCACGTGCTCGGCGCGCAGCGGAATGCCAAGATCGTCGGTATCTTCACGCGGCTGTGGAAGCGCGACGGCAAGACGCGCTACCCGGCGCTGTGCCCGCGCGTCTGGACCTATCTCAACCGCGATCTGGATCATCCCGTTCTTGCGCCGGTGAAGGCGTGGTTCGATGCCAACATCCCCGCCGACTTGCGCGGCGATCCGATGGCGCTGACCGGAGCATGAAGCAGAAGCGCACGCTGGCGCTGCGCCCCGATCCGGGCGGCGCGGTGCCCGAAACCGCGATGGTCATGGCGGCCGGGCTGGGCAAGCGCATGCGTCCGCTCACCGCGACACGTCCCAAGCCCTTGGTCGAAGTGGGCGGCAGGACACTGATCGATCACGTCTTCGATCGCCTGCGCGCGGCCGGCGTGAGGCGCGTGGTGGTCAACGTCCACTATCTCGCCGATGCGCTCGAAGCGCATCTGAAGAACCGGGTCGAAGGGCTTGAGATCACGGTTTCCGATGAGCGCGGGCGATTGATGGAGACGGGCGGGGGGCTGGTGCAGGCACGCGACCTGCTCGGCGACAAGCCGTTCCTCGTCGTCAACAGCGACAATCTCTGGATCGACGGGCCAGCCGATGCGATCCGCCTGCTCGCCAAGCGGTGGGACGACGATACGATGGACGCCCTGCTGCTGGTCGTCCCGCTGGCACGCGCACACAACCATAGCGGGCAGGGCGATTTCCACGTCGCGCCCGATGGGCGCATCACCGGCCGGCGCAAGGCCGGCAAGCCGGCGCCATTCGTCTATACCGGTGTCCAGATCCTTTCGCCGCGGGTGCTGCGCGATTGGCCGGAGGGGCCGTTCTCGACGATGGTCTTCTGGGAACGCGCGATCGCCGAGGGCCGCGCTTACGGCCTAGTGCATCAGGGTCTGTGGTTCGATGTTGGTACCCCCAAGGCGATCGGCGTGACCGAGGCCATCTTGGCCGATGGCTGAGGGAATTTCGCTCGCTTTCCCAGTTTCGTCACCCCGGCCTTGTGCCGGGGCCTACCGGGAGGCAAGCGAAAGGCAAGAGGTTCCAAGCGGGGCGTTTGGTGCTCCGTGGGCCCCGGCACAAGGCCGGGGTGACGGGGATTAGAAATGTCGATCCGCCCCGGCCCGCGGCTTTTCACCATTCCCGCGCATCGCGCCTTCGCCGATGCGCTTGCCGCCGGGCTGATCCGGCGTTTCAGCAAGGAACCAATGGGGCTCGCACGCGGGCTGATCCTGTTGCCCAACAACCGCGCCAAGCGCGCCGTGACCGATGCTTTCGTGCGGGTCAGCGGTGGAGGGCTGCTGCTGCCGCGTCTCGTCGCGATCGGTGATCCGTCGCTCGATGAAGGGATCGGCGCGGCGCTCGAACCGGCGGATGCCGAGCCAATCCTACCCGCCGTCGCGCCGCTCCAGCGGCGCATGATCCTCGCACGATTGGTGAGCGAGGAGCGCGTGCGCAGCGGTCAGCCGGTCGATGCGGCGGAGGCGGTGCGGCTCGCGGGCGAGCTTGCGCGCACGCTTGATCAATTGCTGATCGAGGACGTCGATCCGCGCCGCCTGCGCGAGCTGGACTTGCCCGAGGCGCTGTCGACGCATTGGGCGAAGGCATTGGAGCTGTTCGAGGCGGTGCTTGGGCGCTGGCCCGGCGAACTGGCGGCATTGGGGCGGATCGATCTCGCCGATCGCCGTGCGCGATTGCTGAAGGCGCTGACCGCGCGCTGGCGCGCCCCTCCGCCTGCAGGATTCGTGTGCGCAGCGGGGATCACCGATTCCGCACCCGCCGTCGCGCGGTTGCTGCGCTGTGTTTCGGAATTGCCGCAGGGGCTGGTCGTGCTGGCCGATCTCGGGCTCGATCTGCCCGAGGCGGAATGGGATGCGCTGGGGCCGCATCAGCCTGATCCGGTCACCGGGATGCGCCGCCGCTCGATCGAGACGCATCCGCAATTCCATCTGAAGCTGCTGCTCGACCGGATGGGCGTGCGGCGCGGGGAGTTCGAGACGTGGCGCGAGGGCGGCGGCCATGACGCCAACGCCGCGCGCGGCCGCGCCATCGCCAATGCGCTCGCGCCCGCGCACTTCACCGGTAAGTGGACCGGGTTGCCCGCTGCCGATCGCCGCCTGTCGGGCGTCAGCGCTGCCGAATTCGCGACACCCGCCGAGGAGGCGCAGGCGATTGCGCTGGCGCTGCGGGGTGCGCTGGAGACGCCGGAGCGCACCGCCGCGCTCGTCACGCCCGATCGCGGCCTTGCGCGACGCGTGGCGGCGCTTTGTGTGCGCTGGGGACTCGCGATCGACGACACGGCCGGCACGCCGCTCTCTGCGACGCCGCCGGGCACTCTGCTGATCCTGCTCGCAGAGGCGGCGGCGCAGCGTTTCGCGCCGCTCGCCCTGCTGGCGCTGCTCAAGCATCCACTGGCCTATGCGGGCGAGGGACGGCAGGCTTGGCTCGACGGCGCGCGTGCGCTCGATCGCGCGCTGCGCGGCCCGCGTCCGGCGCCGGGCCTGGCGGGAATCGACGCGCATCTCGCCGACGCGCCGGAGCGGGAGGCGCGGATCAGGGCGGCCGCCGCCGCGTGGTGGCCGGAGGCGCGCGCGGTGCTCACGCCGCTGGAGGAGGCGTTTGAGGTCGATATTCAGCCCCTCCCCTTCAGGGGAGGGGTTGGGGTGGGGCCGTGCCTCAAGCGCGACGGTCTCGGTGAGACATCCCCCACCCCCAACCCCTCCCCTGAAGGGGAGGGGCTAGTAGGGTTATTCGCCGCCCTCCGCGAAACCGCGCAATCGCTCTGCGGCGATGCGCTGTGGTCCGGCCCCGCCGGGCGCGCCGCCGCCGAACTGTTCGCTGAACTCGAGACACAGGCCGCCTCCGGTCCACCGCGGGCCGAGGCGGAGACGCTGGCGCAACTGCTCCGCACCTTGATGGACGAAGTCGCGGTGCGGCCGCCGCAAGGCGGGCATCCCCGGCTCGCCATCTACGGCCTGATCGAGGCACGCTTGCAGACCGCCGACCTGATGATCCTCGGCGGGCTCAACGAAGGCACTTGGCCCGGCCAGCCCGCGCCCGATCCGTGGCTCGCGCCGCGCATCCGTGCCGAGCTTGGCCTGCCCGGGCTGGAACGGCGGATCGGCGTCGATGCGCACGATTTCGCCGCTGCGCTGGGCGCGCCGCAGGTCCTCATCACGCGCGCGCGGCGGCAGGGCGGCGCGCCCGCGATCGCCTCGCGGCTGTGGCTCCGGCTTCAGGCGATGGCGGGGCAGGGCTTCGAGCGGGATCGCGCGCTGGAAGGCTGGGCGCTGGCGCTGGACGATCCGGGTGAGCACATGCCCGAAAAGCAGCCCGCGCCGGTGCCCGCCGCCGATCTCCGCCCGAAGCGGATCGCCGTCACCGATGTCGATCGCCTGAAGGCCGATCCCTATGCCTTCTACGCCAAGCGCATCCTGCGGCTGATGCCGCTCGATCCCGTCGATGCCGATCCCAGCGCGGCGTGGCGCGGCACCGCCGTCCATGAGGTGCTCCAGCTTTGGGCGGAGGAGGAAGCCTGCGATCCCGGCAGGCTCCACGCCCGCGCGCTGGCGATGCTCGCCGACGAACGCACCCACCCGATGATGCGCGCGCTCTGGCAGCCGCGCCTGATGGAGGCGATCGACTGGATCGTCGCCAAGTCCGCCGAACTGGCGGCGGACGGCCGGCGCGTGCTCGCGGTCGAGCAGGAGGGGAAGATCGACATCGCCGGCGTGACGCTGACCGGTAAGTTCGACCGGATCGACCGGCTCGCCGACGGCGCGCTGGCGATCATCGACTACAAGACCGGCAAGCCGCCCTCGGCCAAGGCGGTGCGCGCGGGGTACAGCCTGCAACTCGGCCTGCTCGGGCTGATCGCCGAGCGCAAGGGATTCACCGGCATCGCGGGGCAGGCGGGCGCGTTCGAATATTGGTCGCTCTCGCGGCGGCTGGGGCGGTTCGGCTATATCGACAGCCCGGTCGATCCGGCGGGCAAGCGCGACAGGATCATGACGGGCGAGTTCACCGCCGTCGCCGCCGCCAATTTCAGTGACGCGGCGGCGCACTGGCTAACCGGCGATGCGCCGTTCACCGCCAAGCTCCACCCCGAATATGCGCCTTATGCCGATTACGATCAGTTGATGCGGCTCGACGAATGGTATGGCCGTGGCTGAGGGCACGCTCCGGCCGCTGCCGCGCCTCGAAGGCGCGCAGGCGCAGGCGACGGCGCCCGACGCGCATGTCTGGCTGTCCGCCTCGGCGGGGACGGGCAAGACGCAGGTGCTCACCGCGCGCGTGTTCCGCCTGCTACTGAAGGGCGTCGATCCGGGCGCGATCCAGTGCCTCACCTTCACCAAGGCGGGGGCGGCGGAAATGGCCAACCGCATCGCCGAACGGCTGGCGGCATGGGTGCGGATGCCGAATGACGAGTTGTTCCATGATCTGGAAGCGCTAGGGGAACCTGCCGGGCCCGAAGCGCGGGACCACGCCCGCACCCTGTTCGCGCGCGTGCTCGATGCGCCGGGCGGCGGCATCCGCATCCAGACGATCCACGGCTTCTGTCAGGGCCTGCTCGCGGCGTTCCCGGTCGAGGCGGGGCTGGTGCCCGGCTTCCGCCCGATGGATGCGCGCGAGGAGGCGCAATTGCTGCGCGACACGCTCGCCGCCCTGCTGGTCGATGCCGAGCGCGAGGGACGGCCGTCGGTGGTGGAGCGGATCGGCGCGCTGAGCCTCAGGCTCGGCGAGGGCGAGGCGGAGGCGTTCCTGAAGGAATGCGCGCGCAAGCTGCCCGCGCTGGAGAGCCTGCCGAGCGGGATCGGCCCCGCGATCCGCCGCGCGCTCGATGTGCCCGCGGGCGGCATCGATGGGGTAGTCCGCGAGGCGTGTGCATCCGAGTTCGATGAGGACGGGCTGGAGGAACTGGCGGCGCTCAACCACGCCTGGGGCACGAAGAGCGGCGTCGCGCGTGCGTCGGCGGTGCGCGCGTGGCTGGCCGCCGATGCGGACGGCCGCGTGGCCGCGCTCGACGATCTCCATCTCGTCTGGGCCAAGGCGGACGGCGATATCCGTTCCTTCGCCAAGGGGCAGGCCCCGCAGGACGAGGGTTATGCCGAGCACGCCGCCGGCTTTTATGCGCAATGCGACGAACTGAAGGCGCTGGCGGCGCGCGCGGCCTATGCCGATGCGCTGGCCGACGCGCTGGACGTGGGGCGCGATTACGCCCGCGCCTATGCCGCCGCCAAGCGCCGCGCGGGCGCGGTCGATTTCGACGATCTGATCCGCGCCACGGTCGATCTGCTCAACCAGCCCGGCATGGGCGAATGGGTGCGCTACAAGCTCGATCAGGCGACCGAGCACGTGCTGATCGACGAAGCGCAGGATACCAACCCGCAGCAATGGCGGATCGTGGACGCGCTCACCGCCGAGTTCTTCGCCGGGCGCGGCGTGTTCGCGCCGGGCACGCGCACCTTGTTCACCGTGGGCGATTTCAAGCAGGCGATCTTCGGCTTCCAGGGGACCGATCCGGCGAGCTTCATGGCCGCTGAAGCGTGGTTCAAGCGGCGCAACGAAGATGCCGAGCCGGAGGGCGAGTGGCGCGACGACGAACTGCCCCTGCCGTTCCGCCGCCTGTCGCTCACGCAATCGTTCCGTTCGACAAAGCCGATACTGGAGTTTGTGGACGCGGCGATCGGCGCTTTGCCCGAACCGGGCCTCGGCGCGCTCAGCGATATCGAGCCGCACGCCAGCGCGGTGCCCGGCGCGGGCGCGGTGGAACTGTGGCCGCTCACCACGGTCGAGGCGGGCGAGGAGGCCGATGCCGAGCAATGGGTGGACGATGCCACCCGCGCCGTCGCCCGCCGTATCGCGCGGCAGGTGCGCGAATGGATCGATGCCGGTCTGACCTTGCGCAACGGCGAGCCGCTGACCGCGAGGGACGTGATGATCCTGGTCAAGCGGCGCGGCGAACTCGCATCGTTGCTGGTCGCGCGGCTCTATGCCGAGGGCGTGCCGGTGGCGGGTGTCGATCGCCTGCGGCTCAACGCGCCGCTCGCGGTGCAGGACCTGCTCGCCGCGATCCGCTTCGTGCTGCAGCCGGGCGACGATCTCTCGCTCGCCAGCCTGCTCGTTTCGCCGCTGATCGGCTGGAGCCAGGACGAACTGATGGCCGCCGCGCATCGCGGTTCGGGCACGCTCTGGGCGCATCTCCAGCGCAATACGCCGCCCGAGCGGCTCGAGCCGCTCCGCGCGATGCTGGCGCGCGCCGATTTCACCACGCCCTATCGCTTCCTTGAGGAACTGTTGTCCGGCCCGCTGGACGGGCGGCGCAAGCTCCTTCGGCGGCTGGGGCAGGAAGCGCGCGATCCGATCGAGGAATTATTGAGCGCCGCGCTCGATTTCGAGACAGCCTCCACGCCCTCGCTGCAACGCTTCCTCGAATGGTTCGATCGCGGCGATGTCGAGATCGTGCGCGATCCCTCGCAGCAGATCGAGGCGGTGCGCGTGATGACCGCGCACGGGGCGAAGGGCTTGCAGGCGCCGGTGGTGATCCTGGCCGACGCCGCCGTCGATCCGACGCGCTCGCCGGGGCGACTGCTCGGCTGGCAGGTGGAGGAGGGCGGCGATCCCGTGCCCGCCTTCCGCCCGCGCGGCGCGGAGAAGAGCGGCGCGCTGGCCGAAACGATCGATGTGGCGGCGGCGCGCGAACTGGAGGAGCATTGGCGGCTGTTCTACGTCGCGACGACGCGCGCCGAGGAGCGGCTGGTGATCGCCGGCGCGATGAACGATGCGAGCAAGGGGCCGCCGGCGCAGAGCTGGTACGCGGCGGCCGATGCGGCGATGACAGCGCTGGGCGTGGCAGCGGGGGAGGGCGAGGCGCGAGTATTTCGCGGCTTCACACCGGAATGCCCGAACGTCCCGAAGGCGAAATCGCAAGACAAGAGCGAAGGGCAGGCAGCTCTACCCGATTGGGCGCACCAACCTGCACCGGTCGAGGCGCGCCCGCCGCGCCCGCTCGCGCCCTCGTCGCTGGGCGAGGATGTCGTGGCCGATCCGCCGCCCGGCCCGGCGATGCGCGCCGCCGCCGAGCGCGGGCAGTTGATTCATGCGCTGTTCGAGCGCCTGCCGCCGGTCGCGCCAGAGGATCGCGCTGACGTCGCCGAGCGCTGGCTGGCGTGCGCGGGAGGGGTGGCGGACGCTACTGAACGCGCTTCGCTAACCCGAACGGTGCTCGCCGTCCTCGATGATCCGCGTTTCGCCGATCTCTTCGCGCCCGACGCATTGGCCGAAGCGCCGATCGCCGCTGTGGTGGGCGAAGGCATCGTGGTCTCGGGTACGGTCGACCGGCTGGTCGTTACGGCCGACCGCGTCCGCGTGATCGACTTCAAGACCGGCCGCATCGCTCCGCACAACGTGCAAGATATCCCGGGCTACCATCTGCGCCAAATGGCCGCCTATGTCGAAGCGTTGGCGGCGATCTTCCCCCACCGTGCGATCGAAGCGAACCTGCTCTACACGGCCGGACCCAAGCTGTTCACCCTGCCGCCCGTGCTGCTTGCCGCACACAAGCCGGCCTTCGCGCCCACGGAGCAAAGCTTGCGGCAAAGCGCTTGAGAGACGCCGAAGCCGCACATACATTCCGACCCAACAAGGAGATTCCCATGGCGACCAAGAAAATCACCGACGACAGCTTTCACGCGGACGTCATCAGTTCCGACAAGCCCGTGCTGGTCGATTTCTGGGCCGAATGGTGCGGTCCGTGCAAGATGATCGGCCCGAGCCTGGAAGAGATTTCCGAGGAGCTCGGCGAGCAGGTGACGATCGCCAAGATCAACATCGACGACAATCCCGAGGCGTCCGGCAAATACGGCGTGCGCGGCATTCCGACGATGATCCTGTTCAAGGGCGGCGCCCCCGCCGCCACCAAGGTCGGTGCCGAGCCGAAGGGCCGGATCAAGGCCTGGCTCGAGGGCGAACTGGCCTGATCCCGGACACCGAATGACGAGCAATGGAGCCGCGGTCAGCAATGACCGCGGCTTTCGTTTATTCAGCGATGGTAATCATGGCGCTCGGCGCCGTCGAAAACGCCCCCCCTTGAGGCAACACGACTTGAAACCGGCGTCCCGAGCCGCACGGGCAGGGGTCGTTGCGGCCGAGTTTCTCGATGAGCTCAACGTCCCCATGCACGAAGCGCAACCCGCGCTTCACATGCGTCTCGGACGGATACCTTTTACGCCGTTTCGAGCTGACCTCGAAAGCAGGGTAGGTCGGCGAATTGGTCGATGCGGTGCATGACGGCCTCCTGTCGTGACGTCGCGGATAGGCGACGCGGCGGCCGATGCGCACAAGAGGCCCCGAGGTCAAGCGGCTCGAATTCAGCTGCGATAATCTGCGTTGATCGAGATGTAGCCGTGTGTCAGGTCGCAGGTCCACACGGTGGCACGGCCGTCGCCGAGGCCGAGATCGACGCCGACGTCGATCTCCTTGCCCTTCAGATGGGCTGCCACAGGTGCCTCGTCGTAGCCGGTGACCGCCAGCCCGCCTTCCGCCACTTGCGTCTCGCCGAAACGGATCGCCAATTTGTCGCGCTCGGCGGGCTCGCCGGCCTTGCCTACCGCCATCACCACGCGGCCCCAGTTCGCGTCCTCGCCGGCGATCGCGGTCTTCACGAGCGGCGAGTTGGCGATGCTCAGGCCGATACGATGTGCGCTGGCATCGCTTTCCGCACCCGTGACGTCGACGCGAATCAGCTTCGTCGCGCCCTCGCCGTCGCGCACCACGAGCAGCGCAAGCTGGTGACACAAGTCCTTCAGCGCAGCACGGAACGCGTCGGCTCCTGCGCTGTCGTCATTCTCCAGCGGGGCGTTGCCCGCCTTGCCCGTGGCGAAGGCGAGCACGGTGTCGCTGGTCGAAGTATCGCTGTCGACCGTGATGCACGAGAAGCTGGCACGATTGGCATCGCTCAGGGCGTACTGCAGGAAATCCGGCGCGACCGCGGCGTCGGTGAAGACGAAGCCGAGCATCGTCGCCATGTCGGGGGCGATCATGCCCGATCCCTTGATGATCCCGACGAGGCTGACGGTGCGCCCATCGACCACCGCCTGCGTCACCGCGCCCTTGGTGAAGGTGTCGGTGGTCATGATCGTCGCGGCGGCGTCATCCCAGCTACAGGGGGCGGCGGTGAAGGCCGCATCCAGCCCGGTCTCGGCCTTGTCGATCGGCAAAGGCACGCCGATCACACCGGTCGAGGCGACATAGACGTCCGAAGGCTGGCAGCCCAGATGCGCCGACGCACGCGCCGCGATCGCCTCGACAGCAGCACGACCGCGATGGCCGGTAAAGGCGTTCGAGTTGCCCGCGTTGACGACCAGCGCGCGCGCCTTGCCGAGCAGGAGCGCGCTGCGGCACCATTCCACCTCGGGTGAAGGACATTTGCTCTGCGTCAGCACGCCCGCCACGCTGGTTCCTTCATCCAGCGTCACGAAGGTCAGATCGCAGCGATCCCAGGTCTTGTAGCGCGCCCGCGCCACGCGAAGTGTCACGCCATCGATCACAGGCATAACGGGGAAGGGAAGGGCGAGCGGGGAGCGGTCGGCGGCCATGTCCGCGCCTCATAGGAGCGCGCGCGGCGGACGCAAGACGATGGTTTCGAGTTGCCCCCTGCACCGGGCTGGCCGATACCGGCGCAATGAAGATTTATACCATCGGCTATGAAGGCGCGACGATGGAGGAATTCCTGTCGGCGCTGAGGACGGCAGGCGTGGCACGCGTGATCGACGTGCGTGCGTTGCCGCTGTCGCGACGGCCGGGCTTTTCCAAGTCGCCGCTCGCCGCCTCGTTGAAGGAAGCAGGGATCGAGTACGTCCACCTGAAGGCGCTCGGCACGCCCAAGGCGGGTCGCGATGCGGCGAAGAAGGGCGATGTCGCTACCCTCGAAGCAGTCTATGCGGGCCAGCTCGCGCTGCCCGAGGCGCAGGCTCAGGCGGCGCAGATGCTCGCGCTCGCCGCGGAAATGCCGAGCGCGCTGCTTTGCTTCGAACGCGATCCGGCGCATTGCCACCGCACGCTGCTGCTAAAGGCAGAGGGTCGGGGGGCGGAAGTGGTGGATCTGTTCGCATGAATCATCGCTGGCTGCTGATCCTCGCGCTTGCGGCAGGGCTGAGCTATCCTCTCGGCTGGTTCGTGCCGCTTTCTGTGACCGGGAGTCAGGTCTGGAAGGGAGCGGGCGTTGCTCTGCTGGCGATCTGGGCCGCCACCAACGCGCGCAGTACCGACGGCTGGCTGATTACGGCGGTGATGGCGCTGGGCGCGCTGGGCGATGTTCTGCTGGAATTGTCGCAAACGAACGGGGCGCTCGCATTCCTCGCCGGGCATATCACCGCGATTGCGCTGTATCTGCGCAACCGGCGCGTTTCGCTAAGCACCAGCCAGCGGCTGCTCGCAATTCTCGTCATTCCTCTCGGCACGACGATCGCTTTCCTGTTGCCCGCCGATCGCGCCGCGGCACCGGGGATTGCGGTCTACGCGCTGGGGCTGACGGCAATGGCCGCCGCCGCCTGGAGCAGCCGCTTTCCACGTTACCGTGTCGGGCTTGGCGCCGTATTCTTCTTGATGTCCGACCTGCTGATCTTCGCGCGGCTGGGCCCGGCTGCCGGAATCTTTGGTGTCGGGTTGACGATCTGGCTCCTGTATTTCGTCGGCCAGGCGATGGTCGCCTTCGGCGTCGTCACGGCGCTTGCGGAGCGGCGTGCCTACGAAACGCTGCATCATCGGCTTTAGGGAGACGGGCATGATCGACCATATCGGCATCGGCTGCAGCGATTACGCGCGCTCGCTCCGTTTCTATCAGGCGGCGCTGGCGCCTCTGGGCATTACCGTGCTCGTCGAGTTGACGCCCGAGATCACCGGCGGCGATTACAGTGGCGTCGGCATGGGTCGGGACCGGCCGTTCTTCTGGTTCGGGAGCGAGGGCGGTGCGCGCGGCACCGGAATGCATGTCGCCTTCGCCGCGCGGTCTCGCGCCGAAGTCGATGCGTTTTATGTGGCCGCCTTGGCTGTGGGAGGCCGCGATCACGGCAAGCCGGGGCTGCGGCCGCACTACGATCCCGATTATTACGGTGCTTTTGTGCTCGATCCCGACGGGATCAATGTCGAGGCGATGTTCCGGGGCCCGGCCTAGCCGGCGACGGGCGGCCTGACCGTCCCGCCTTCGTCGCGCTCCAGCGCGCGATAAGCAAGCACCGCTGCGAGCGGCATCGCGCCGTAGATGTGCGGAAAGAGCTCCCCGCCGCGCGATTCTTCCCACTTCACCGTATTGCCCAACGCTTCGAGATCGATCGCTGCGACGTAGAGGCCGCTCTGTCCGGCGAAATGCTTGTCGACGGTCTCGGTGAGCTGCTGCGTGGTCGAGAGATGGATGTAGCCGTCCGCCAGATCGATCGGCGCACCCCGGAAGCGATCGGCCTCCAGGTCACGCATCTGCTCCGCGGTCAGCACCTTGTAGGCGATGGTGGGGCGATCACTCATGGGTACGCCTCCCCGGCGAAGGCCGGGGCCCAGTTGCGAAGATGGAAGTAACAGGGCGCAGCGCTCGACAATAGTCGCTCCGTAACTGGGCCCCGGCCTTCGCCGGGGAAGCGTGGAAGGGTTAGTGGGACGACGTCCTTACTCCCCGTCCGCCGGGCCTGCCGCGCTGTCGTCTGCCGTGTTCGCGCCTGTATCCGGTGCGGTTTCGCGGACTTCGCCGTCGGTCAGATCGGCTTCGGCATCGCCTTCGGTTTCCTCGATCCGCGCGGCGGAGACGACATGCTCGTCGGCTGCGACGTTGAACAGGCGCACGCCGGCCGAGCCGCGCCCGATCACACGCAGATCACCCAACGACATGCGGATCAGCTTGGCTTGATCGGTCACCAGCATCAGTTGATGCCCCTTGGTCGCTGGGAAGCTGGCGACGACGAGGCCGTTGCGGGCGATATTGTCGATATTGGTGATGCCCTGGCCGCCACGGCCGGTGCGGCGATATTCATAAGCGGACGAGAGTTTGCCGTAGCCGTTGGCGCAGACCGTCAGGATGAACTGCTCCTTGTCCACGAGCTCCTGATAGCGCGCATCGCCCATCCGGCGCGGTTGGCGCGTGCCTTCGGTGTCTTCGCTTTTCCACGGGGCGTGGCGGAGGTAATCCTCGCGCTCGTCCTGATCCCGCACGCCGACCTTGTGGAGGATCGACAGCGAGATCACCTCGTCACCCTTGCCGAGTTTCATGCCGCGCACGCCGGTCGAGTTGCGGCTCTGGAACTCGCGCACCTCGTCGCCGGCGAAGCGGATCGCCTTGCCCTGCTGCGTTGCCAGCAAAACGTCGTCCGATTCGTCGAGCAACGCGACGCCGATCAGCCGGTCGTCGGCGTCTTCGCCTTCGAACTTCATCGCGATCTTGCCGTTCGACGGCACGTTGGTGAACGCGTCCATCGAATTGCGCCGCGCCGAGCCCTTGGCGGTGGCGAACATGACGTGGAGCTTGCCCCATTCCGCCTCGTCCTCGGGCAGCGGCAGGACGGTGGAGATGGTCTCGCCTTCCGCCAGCGGCAGCAGGTTGATCATCGGCCGCCCGCGCGTGTTGGCTCCGCCCTCGGGCAGGCGCCACACCTTCATGCGATAGACCTTGCCCAGCGTCGAGAAGAACAGCACCGGCGTGTGCGTGCTGGTCACGAACAATTCGGTGATCGCGTCCTCATCCTTGGTCGCCATGCCGGCGCGGCCCTTGCCGCCGCGGCCCTGCGCGCGGAACGTGTCGAGGCTGGTGCGCTTGATATAGCCCTGCACCGTGACGGTGACGACCATGTCCTCGCGCTCGATCAGGTCTTCGTCCTCGATGCCGTCGGCGGCGGCGGCGATCTCGGTGCGGCGCGGCGTGGCGAACTGCTCGCGCACGTCCTTCAACTCCTCGCGCATCACCTCGTAGAGCCGCGCGCGATTGGCGAGGATTTCGAGCAGTTCGGCGATCGATCCGGCCAGTTCCTCGAGCTCCTTGCCGATCTCGTCGCGGCCCAGAGCGGTCAGGCGGTGCAGGCGCAAATCGAGGATCGCGCGGACCTGGATCTCGCTCAGCGTATAGGTGTCGCCGGTGACTTCGGTTTCTACCGCCTCGACTAGGCGGATGTATGGTGCGATCTCGGCGATCGGCCATTGCCGCGCCAGCAGCGAGGCGCGCGCTTCAGCGGGCGAGGCGGACCCGCGGATGATCCGCACCACTTCGTCGAGATTGGTGACCGCGATTACCAGGCCCAGCAAGATGTGCGCCCGGTCGCGTGCCTTGGACAGTTCGAACTTCGAACGCCGCGTGATCACCTGCTCGCGGAACTGGATGAACGCCTGGATGAAGTCGCGCAGGTTGAGCAGTTCGGGACGCCCACCCCGGATCGCCAGCATGTTGGCCGGGAACGATCCCTGCGCCGGCGTGTGCCGCCAGAGCTGGTTCAGCACCACTTCCGGAGTCGCGTCGCGCTTGAGGTCGATGACGATGCGCACGCCTTCGCGGTTCGATTCGTCGCGAATGTCGCTGACGCCCTCGACGCGCTTGTCCTTGGCGGCCTCGGCGATCCTCTCGACCAGCGCGTTCTTGCCCTGCTGATAGGGGATTTCGGTGAGCACGATCGAACGCCGGTCGCCGCGCCCTTCCTCGACCTCGTATTTCGAGCGCACGATGATCGAGCCGCGCCCGCCCTCATAGGCGCTGCGGCAGCCCGCGCGGCCGAGGATCGTCGCGCCGGTCGGGAAGTCCGGCCCCGGCACGATCTCCATCAACTCCTCGGTGGTGATCGCGCCATTGTCGAGATAGGCGAAACAGGCGTCGATCACTTCGCCCAGATTATGCGGCGGGATATTGGTCGCCATGCCGACCGCGATGCCGCCCGCGCCGTTGACGAGCAGGTTGGGGAAGCGCGCGGGCAGCACCTGCGGCTCGCTTTCGCTCGCGTCGTAATTGGGCTGGAAGTCGACCGTGTCCTTGTCGAGATCCTCCAACAGGTAGTTGGACGCCTTGGCGAGCCGCGCCTCGGTGTAGCGCATCGCGGCGGGCGGATCGGGGTCCATCGAGCCGAAATTGCCCTGGCCGTCGATCAGCGGCAGCCGCATCGACCAGTCCTGCGTCATGCGCGCCAAGGCATCGTAGATCGCTGTATCGCCGTGCGGGTGATATTTACCGATCACGTCGCCGACGATACGCGCCGACTTGCGATAGGGGCGATTGTAGACGAAACCACTCTCGCTCGCCGAGAACAGGATGCGGCGATGCACCGGCTTCAGCCCGTCGCGCACATCGGGCAGCGCGCGGGCGACGATCACGCTCATCGCGTAATCGAGATAGCTGGTCTTCATCTCGTCGACGATCGAGATGGGGGAGATATCGGAAGGGTCGGCGAGGATGGTCTCGTCGGTCAACGAAGCGACTTTCGGTTATGTTACGGGATTGCGACCATCCCTAGACCAGCCCGATGCGCCTGACCACCCCCGCGCGCACGCGTACGCGTGCGAGGAGGCGGAACCGGGTCATTCAATTGCCGTTCAGTGGGCGATAGTCATGCAGGGATTCCTGCGGCTTGCTTGAACGCCTCGCCGGTCCTGTCTAGAGCGGCCTGCGATCGACAAGGCGCGAGGGCGCCGCAAGAGGAGAGTTTCGACGATGAAGACTGTTTCGCGCCTCGCGCTCGCCGCCGCGTTCATTACGGGCCTAGGCGGCATGGTGACTTTGCCCGCGCTCGCTAAGGACAAGAAGCAAGAGCAGAAGGGCGACGGGCTCGTCCTTTCCGATGCGGTACGCAAGCCGGCGCTCGCCGCACAAACTGCGCTTCAAGCAAAGGATTTAGCAACAGCGGAAACCAACATCGCCGCAGCCGAAGCCGCCGCGAAGACCGACGACGAGAAGTATATCAGCGCCTCGCTTCGGCTGGCGCTCGAGGCGGGCAAGATATCCGCGAATCCGCAGCACAGCGCGAAGGACGACGCAGCGCTGGTGCCTGTGCTCGACGCTTTGCTGGCCAATCCCAAGACTCCTCAATCGGAAGTAGGCCGCGATGCTTATTTCCGCGCGAACATCGCGTTCAATGCCCAGCAATGGCAGGTTGCGTCACAGCTTTATACGCGTGCGCGCGACGCCGGTTATGTCGCCGACGACCTGCCATTGCAGATCGTCAAGTCCAAGGTGGAAGGCGGCGACGTCCACGGTGGTCTTGCCGATCTCGATGCCCTGATCAAGGCGCAGCAGGCGAAGGGCCAGGCGGTGCCCGAGGATTGGTATCGCTATGCCATTCCCCGCGTCTATCGCGCCAACGACACGATGGGGACGATCGAGTGGACCCGGCGCTGGCTGATCGCCTATCCCACGTCGAAGAACTGGCGCGACGCGATCTATACCTTCGGGTTTCAGGGCGCGGGTGCGCAGCGCCTCAACAAGCGCCAGCGCATCGACCTGTTCCGCCTGATGCGCGCGACCAAGTCGCTGCCCGATGCCGCGATGTACAAGGAATATGCCCAGTCCTGCATCGATCTCGGCCTGCCGAACGAAGCCAAGTCGGTGATCAACGAGGGCAAGGCTGCGGGCGTGCTGACCGCCACGGACAGCGAGGCGACTGCGTTGTTGTCCCAGGCGCAGAAGTCGATCGCGGCCGACAAGTCGTTTGCAGCGCAGGAGCAGGCCGCTAATGCCGGCAAGGATGGCGTTTTGGCCGCGCAGACCGCCGATGCCTATCTCGGTGCGGGTGACAACGCCAAGGCGATCCAGTTCTACAACCTCGCCCTGCAGAAGGGCGGAGCGGTCGATGCCGACGAGGTGAACACCCATCTCGGCATCGCGATGGTGCTCAGCGGCGACAAGGCGGGGGCCAAGGCCAAGTTCGCGGCGGTCAAGGCCGCGCCACGCACCGACGTCGCGAATCTGTGGCAGACCTTCGTCGATGCGCCGGCACCGACGGCCGGCACGTCCACCGCGTCCTGAACCGGTCGCTGATTCAATTGGGAGAGGGCCTGCAGGAATGCGGGCCCTTTTTCTATCCTACCGGGACGCCCGGAATCTGCTTGGCGGTTCTGATCGTGAGCGAGGTCTTCACGCTGCCGACATTCGGTGCCGGCGTGAGATGCGTGGTGAGGATTTCCTGGAAGCTCTTCAGATCGGTCGCGACGATCTTCAGGATGAAGTCGATTTCGCCGTTGAGCATGTGGCACTCGCGAATCTCGGGAATGCCTGCGACGTGCGCCTCGAACGCCGCGAGATCGTGTTCCGCCTGACTCCTCAGGCTGACCATCGCGAACACGGTGATCGGATAGCCCAGGGTATTGGCGTCCAATTCGGCATGGTATCCGCGAATCGCGCCACCCTCTTCCAGCGCGCGGACGCGGCGCAGGCAGGGGGGCGCGGTCAGGCCGACGCGTTCGGCCAGTTCGACATTGGTCATGCGCCCGTCGCTCTGGAGCAGGCCGAGAATCTGGCGGTCGATCTGGTCAAAGGGCATTGCGCAATCGTCTCCCCGGCGCGTCGTTTCGATCACGATCGGCACCTGATAGAATAAGATAATTGCTCCGGAACGCAATTGTCCCACATTGCAACGGCGCAAAAAGAGCGGCTTGCGCCTCTCGCCCTCGCGGTTAAGAATTTCTTACGGCGCGACGGTCGCGGCGACCCTGGGGTGGCGGATTTGCGCTTCGACGACAGTCTGGAAACGGTACTTGCGGCAGAGATGTCGACCCCGTTCGGCGCGCAATCGACCTGGCGCCAACTGGTCGATCTGGCCGGCCGCCGCCGGGTTCCCGCGGCCGGTGCGGTGGTGCGCCTGCAAGCCATTCGCGCGAAAGTGCCCGTTTCGGTCCGCGCGGCGAGCGCTCGCTCGCTTGCGTTCACGGATCCTCCCGCGGCGCTCGTTGCGCTGTTCGCGACGGACGAGCCCGCCATCGCCGCTCCGGTATTGGGCGTCGCGCAGTTGCGGCCGGACCAGTGGATCGAGATCCTGCCGCTCATGTCTCCGGCGACCCGTTCGCTGCTGCGCCATCGCCGCGATCTCCATGCGGATGTTCGGCGCGCGCTGGAAAGCTTCGGACCGAGTGATTTTATCCTGCCTTCGTCCGGCCCGGTCGGGGATGAAGAGGCGAATCCGGCGCTTCTCGCAACCGAATCGGGTGCGGGCGGGCACCATGCGGTTGAGGGGATCGACTCGCCTGCGCCGCCGGCTGAGGTGCTTCCGGTCCTGGTCGAGCAATTGCCACCTTCATTCAACGCGCTGGCGATCGACTGGACCGAGGTACTGGGAAGCGATCCTAGCGATCCTGAAGAGCGCGTTGTGGCCGAAAAACAGATCGACCCGGTCGAGGCCGCACCTGAAACACCTGAACAAATAGCCCCTCCGGTGACGCCGATACCGCTCGGCGAAACACCGTTCGTTTCCCTGGCAAGCGTGGTCAGGGGATTGCCCGTTGTCGCCGAGGCACTGAGCTTCACCGAATCGAGCGAGGTTGCAGATAAGGACGACGCCGGTGCGAGCGGAACCGCTGGATCCACAACGACCATCGCGCCCGCAGGCACGGTTGAGGCGAATGGCGGCTTCGAGATCGCCGACCTCGTGGCACGGATCGATGCCTATAAGCGCGAACGCGAGGACGCGCCGCTCGAGTCTGCGGCCTATGCCGTACCGGCGGCAGCCGGATTTCGCTTTGCGACCGACGAGGCGGGCGTCATCCGCTGGGTTTCAGGCGTCGAGCGCGGCCCGCTGGTGGGACTATCGCTCGGTGTGATCCCCAATGCGGGCGCGGCGAGAGTCGATGGCACGGCATCCGGAGCCTTTCGCCGCCGTTCGAACATCGCCAACGCGCGGCTGGTGATCGACGGAAGCTCGGACGCTGCCGGCCAGTGGCGCATTTCCGCAGGCCCGGTGTTCGACGCCAGGTCCGGACGCTTCACCGGTTATCAGGGAACGGCACGACGCCCCCGGGTCGACGAAGCCGTCGAACAGCCTGACCCATCGCGCAATCCAGAGGCCGATGCGTTGCGCCAGCTGGTTCACGAACTGCGCACACCGACCAACGCCATCGCCGGTTTTGCCGAAATGATCGAAGGCGAGATGCTCGGGCCGGTTTCGTCGCTCTATCGCGATCGGGCGAGGGAGATCCACAAGCGCACGATCGACCTGATCGCTGCGATCGACGATATCGATCTTGCCGCCCGCCTCGAAACGCATGCACTCCAGCTTCACACCGGCACGGTATCGATTCCGGCATTGCTCGCATGCGTGATCGCCGATCTCGCGCCTTTGCTGTCATTGCGTGGCGCAGCGATCATCGAAAATGCGCCTGTGACGGATGTGGTCGCGTCAGGGGACGAGCGCGCGATCGAACGGCTCGTCAGCCGCCTGCTTGCGACGCTGGCGGGCGCATCGTCGCGGGGCGAACGCCTTGCGGTTGCGGTAACGCAGGAATTGCCCGGCGTACTGACAATCGCGATCGATCGCCCCGCTGCGCTCGCCGACCAAACCGACGAGGCACTGTTCGCGGCGGATGCCGAGGCAGAAGCGGTGGAGCAGGGTGCGCCGCTCCTCGGCACCGGTTTCGCCTTGCGGCTGGTGCGCAATCTCGCCACCGAGATGGGCGGCGCGCTCACGATCGGGCAGGATCGCTTGACATTGCGGCTCCCCGCCGCCTTCTCTTCGACGGTGGGCCAGGCTTCTTCCAACTGACGTGTCGGCGAACGAGATACCAGGCAGGCCCTACCGGCCCGCGCCGCCGGTGCCCGAGCGCCTGATCGACTGGCCCGCCGATTTCGGCACGCGGTTCGCGATCTTCGTCGATACCGAAGAGGAGTTCGACTGGAACGCGCCGCTCACCCGCGATGCGCATGGCGTGGCGGCGATCACCGCGCTTCCCGCCGCACATGCGCGTTTCGCCACACGCGGCGTGCCGTTGACCTATATGGTCGATTATCCGATCGCGACCGAGCCCGTCGCGGTCGAGGCGATGCGCGCGATCCTCGATCAGGGACATGCGGCGATCGGCACGCAACTCCATCCCTGGGTCAATCCGCCGCTGGATGAGGCGCTGACACCGTACAACAGCTATGTCGGCAACCTTCCGGCTGCACTGGAAGCGGCGAAGCTCGATGCGCTGACGGACGCGATCACGCGGGCCTTCGGCGCGCCGCCCAGGGCCTATCGCGCTGGCCGCTATGGTATCGGACCCAACACTCTGGAGTTGCTTGCGGCGCGCGGATATCGGCTCGATACATCGATGCGCGCGGGTTATGATTACTCGACCGATGGCGGACCCGATTTCGCGGCGATCGGCAGCCATGCCTTTCGTGCAGGTCCCGAAGGCAAGATCATCGAGTTGCCGCTGACCAGCGTGTTCACCGGGCGGATGCGGCGCGCCGGAGCGGGGCTCTACCGCAAGCTTGGCGCCGTCCCGCGCGCGCGTGGTCTGTTCGCTCGCGCCGGATTGCTGTCGCGTGTCGCCTTGACGCCGGAGGACATGCCGCTGGCCGATGCGCTCGAAGCGATCCGCGTCGCGCTCGAAGAGGGGCAGCGCGTGCTCAACTTCTCGTTCCACTCACCGTCGGTCGCGCCGGGCTATACCCCTTATGTCCGCGATGCCGGCGGGCTTGCCGCATTTCACGGCTGGTGGGATGCCGTGCTCGATCTGCTCGACAGCCGTGGCGTGCGGCCCGCTTCGCTCGATGAATTGATCGCGGCGGCAGACGCGTAAGCAAGCGCTTGCAAATTGGTGGGCCCGGCAGGACTCGAACCCGCAACCAAGCCGTTATGAGCGGCCGGCTCTAACCATTGAGCTACAGGCCCCACCGGTGCGGGGCGTTAGCGGACACGTTACCTTGATGGCAAGCGGCAGCTGAACACAAGTCATAGCAGGACCTGTCAAGGCGCCTTCGCCGATTTCAAAATGGTGGTCGGGGAGACAGGATTCGAACCTGCGACATCCTGCTCCCAAAGCAGGCGCGCTACCAGACTGCGCCACTCCCCGACAGGCGCGCGGTGCGAACGGCTCAGCCATTCCCGGCGCGCAAACCCGGCCGGCGCGGCTTTGCCGCGATGGCGGCGAGAAGGCAAGGTTCGTCATACCGCAAAAGAAAAAGGCGCCTCCCGAAGGAAGCGCCTCTCTTTTGCCCGAAGCGCGCCGGCCGGAGCCGGCGGCGGCATCAGTTGGCGTTGTCGGCCGCGGCATCGCCCGCCGCGCGGACGTTGTCCGCCGCGTCGTGCATGCTGTCGGCAGCGTTGTCCATCGTCGCGGCCGCCGCGTCGTTCGACGTGTTGTCGGCCATCGCGGAGACGTTCTCCGCATTCATGTCGATGTTGTCGGCGACCATGTCGGCGTTGTTTTCGATCGCCGCGGCATCGGGCGACTTGTTGCAGGCGGCCAGAGACATCAGGCTGGCGGCAGCAGCGACAAGAACGATCTTCTTCATCCGGGTGCTCCCCTGTTCATGACTATCCTCGCGGCCGACCCGATCGCCGTCGCGAGCCGCAGGGGATAAAGCACGGGGCGAGGGGGTCAATCCGCTAAATGCCCCGTGACACCTTTGTCACGAACGCGTCACGGCTTGGGCTGCACCGGCGCGATGTCCTCCGGCGCGTCGGCGACGATCGCGAGCATCGCCGTCCAGGCCGCGACGTTCTGCTTCAACTGCTCGACGTCGATCTTGTCGAGCGTATCTTCGGGCGTGTGGTGCCAGTTGAAATAGCGCAGCCCGTTCTGGTTGAGGTTGATCCCCGCGACGCCCAGCTTCAGCATCGGCTCGACATCGGTGCCCTCGCCGGGCGCGTCGCGGCCGCGCAGCACGCCGATCGGATCGAGCGCCGCGGCGAGCCGGTCGGCGATCGCCGACGCGCCTTCGGGCAGGTTGGTCTGGAACCGCCACACGCGATCGGCGCCGAAATCGGATTCGCTCGCCACCACGTGCCGCTCGGATGCATGCGCCTTGGCATAGGCCGCGCCGCCAAAGCCGCCGGTCTCCTCGTCGCCGAACCAGACCAGGCGGATGGTGCGCTTGTGCGGTCCGGAATCGAGCATGAGCTTGGCTGCGCCCGTCGTAATCGCGACGCCCGCGCCGTCGTCGATCGCGCCGGTGCCGAGATCCCAGCTGTCGAGATGGCCGCCGATCAGGATGATGCCTGCCTTGGGATCGGTGCCGGGCACCTCGGCGACGACGTTGCCGGATTCGCGCATGCCGACCTGCTTCGGCGTCAGGACGAGATGCAGCACGATCGGCTGGCCGCGCTCCACCATGCGATCGATATTGTCGCCGTCCGCGGTGGACACGGCAGCGGCAGGGATCGGCGTCACGCCCGGTTCGAAATTGGTCGTGCCGGCGTGCGGCGCGCGGCTGTGATCGGTGCCGATCGAGCGGATCACGATCGCGCTGGCGCCCTTCTTGGCCGCGACGTCGGGGCCCAGGAAGCGTGCGATCCCCTGGCTGCCATAGCTCGACCCGTCCTGCGTCGCGTGCATCGAATTGGAGACATAGGCGATCTTGCCCTTCAGGCTGCCGTCGGGTGCGGCGAGCAGATCGGCGAAGCTTGCGAAATAGACGATCGGGAGCGTGAACCCCTCGGGCGGCGTCGCCCCCGAATTGCCCAGCGCCGTCAGCCGCAAAGGTTGGGGAAAAGGCGATACCACTTCCGCGGTTTCCAGCCCACGCTCCCATACCGGCAACGTGAACGTCTCGATGTGCACGTTCTTGAAGCCGAGGCTCTTGAGCTTGGCGACGGCCCATTCGCGGGCGCGCGCCTCTTTGGGGCTGCCGTCGAGGCGCGGCCCGATCTCGGTCGTGAGCCCTTCGACGACGTTCCACGCGACGTTGCTGGTCAACGCCGCGTCGCGCAGCTTCACCACGGCGGGATCGACCTCGACCGGCTTCGGCATGGTGCGCTGCGCCAGCGCGGGCGCGGTGAACGCCGGCATGGCGGCGAGTGCGAGAGCGAGCCTTTTCATTCTTTACCTCCGTACCGCCCGCGATCCCATCGGGCCGAACCGCGAGGCGGACGCGACGGCCTTTCCTTTTGCGTGGCTTAGGATCGTGGGGCCGGTTTGGACAAGCGCCATCGCGACGATTTCGCCGAAGCCGTAGCGTTTGCCAACCGCGCGGCCGCGCACTACATGCGCCAACGAAATTCCCGCATCTCAAATCCATGGAGCCTTGCCCGCAATGGCCGCCCAATACGCGTTCGTCATGAAGGACATGACCAAGACTTTCCCCGGCGCTCCCAAGCCGGTGCTGAGCAACATCAACCTGCAATTCTATCAGGGCGCCAAGATCGGCATCGTCGGCCCCAACGGCGCCGGCAAGTCGACGCTGATGAAGATCATGGCCGGGGTCGACAAGGACTTCTCGGGCGAGGCGTGGCCGGGCGAGAACATCACCGTCGGCTACCTCGAGCAGGAACCCGAACTCGATCCGACCAAGACGGTGCTCGAGAACGTGAAGGACGGCGCGCGCGGTGTCGCCGACATGGTCGATCGCTTCAACGCGATCTCGGCCGAGATGGGCGATCCCGGGGACGACACCGATTTCGACGCGCTGATGGAGGAGATGGGTGAACTCCAGGGCAAGATCGACGCGGTCGACGGCTGGACGCTCGACAGCCAGCTCGAACTGGCGATGGAGGCCCTGCGCTGCCCGCCGTCGGACTCGCCGGTGCAGAACCTGTCGGGCGGTGAAAAGCGCCGCGTCGCGCTGACGCGTCTGCTGATCCAGAAGCCCTCGATCCTGCTGCTCGACGAACCGACCAACCATCTCGATGCCGAGAGCGTCGAGTGGCTGGAAAATCATCTCAAGGAATATGCCGGCGCGGTGCTGATGATCACCCACGACCGCTATTTCCTCGACAATGTCGTCGGCTGGATCCTCGAGATCGATCGCGGCAAGTATTTCCCGTACGAGGGCAATTACTCGACCTATCTCGAGAAGAAATCGAAGCGCCTCGAGCAGGAGGAGCGCGAGGAATCGGGCCGCGCCAAGGCGATCAAGGACGAGCTGGAATGGATCCGGCAGGGCGCCAAGGCCCGCCAGACCAAGTCGAAGGCGCGTATCGCCAAGTTCGAGGCGCTGGTCGAGGCGCAGCAGAATCGCACCCCGGGCAAGGCGCAGATCGTCATCCAGGTCCCCGAGCGCCTCGGCGGCAAGGTGATCGAGGTCGAGAACCTCTCCAAGGCCTATGGCGACAAGCTGCTTTTCGAGAACCTCAGCTTCACGCTCCCGGCCGGCGGCATCGTCGGGGTGATCGGGCCGAACGGCGCGGGCAAATCGACCCTGTTCAAGATGATCACCGGGCAGGAGACGCCCGACACCGGCACGATCGACATGGGCTCGACCGTGCGCCTCGGCTATGTCGACCAGAGCCGCGATCACCTCGATCCGTCGAAGAACGTCTGGGAGGAAATCTCCGACGGGCTCGACTATATGAAGGTCAACGGCCACGACGCCTCGACGCGGGCCTATGTGGGCGCGTTCAACTTCAAGGGCGCCGACCAGCAGAAGAATGTCGGCAAGCTCTCGGGCGGCGAGCGCAACCGCGTCAACATCGCCAAGATGCTCAAGCGCGGCGGCAACGTGCTGTTGCTCGACGAACCGACCAACGACCTCGACGTCGAGACGCTGGGCGCGCTCGAGGAAGCGATCGAGAATTTCGCCGGCTGCGCGGTGGTGATCAGCCACGACCGCTTCTTCCTCGACCGCCTCGCGACGCACATCCTGGCATTCGAGGGCAACAGCCATGTCGAATGGTTCGAGGGCAATTTCGAGAGCTACGAGGAAGACAAGCGCCGCCGTCTGGGCGACGCGGCCGATCGCCCGACCGCTTTGGCGTACAAGAAGCTGACGCGGTAGGTTTCAGGTCTTGGCGGCGAGCCGGCCGGCAAATGCTTCGATCGCGTCGAGCGAAGCACTGTCGAGCGGCCAATCGTCGCCAAGCCGAATGTAGAGACTGCCCCGCCACTCCATCTTGAAATAGGCAGCGGTCTGCGCAACGGGCACCTCGAAGCCGTCGGGAAGCGCGGGATCATTGCCGATCGCAACGAGATGGAGGTGTTTGCCAGCCAATCGCCGTCCAGCCGGGCGTAGTATCGGGTCCAACAGGACATCGGTCAGTCTATCGAAGAACGTCTTCATCGTCCCCGACATCGCGTACCAATAAACGGGCGTGACGAGGACGATTTCGCGACTTTCTATCATATGGTCGATGATCGCGCGGAAATCGTCGTCGTCACGATCGATCTTGTCATAGGCGAACGATCGTAGGGCGACAGAGGCAAGATCGATGCGTCGGGCATGGTCACCGGTTCGCGCGACCAAAAGCGACGTAATCGACCCGGCATTCCCATCGACTCTTGCCGAGCCGTTGATGATCAATACGGACGCGCCGAAATTGCTCAGAGTCTATCCGTTGCGATCGCCAGGTTCTCTATTGTCATCGCCGTAATCCGTTGCCCGAACGCGACCTCGCGCCGCTCGGCATAAGCTTCGCCCTCGGGTGCCCACATCTGGTGGATGATGCCCTTCTTCACATCGACGACCCAATATTCGGGCACGCGTTCGCGCGCGTAGATGCGTTGCTTGCGGCCGAGATCGTTGCGCAGGGTCGCATCGGCGACTTCGATTACCAGCGCCAGCGAGGCGAGGGGGATCAGGCCCTCACCCTCGGGCTCGGCGGTGATCGCTATGTCCGGCTCCGGCACGTTGTGTGGCGGCATTGATACCGAACCTTCGACCAGCGCCTCCATTGCGCTGCCAAGATCGCGAAGCGCCGAAGCCACAAGGAAATGAAGCCGCGATTTGATTCTGGCATGGGGGCGATGCCGCGCGTTCATGTAGACGACTTCCCCCTCGATCAGCTCGGTCTTGCCATAGGCGTCGAACGCGCCGAGCCCGTCGAGCGCGAGATAATCCTCGACACGCAGCTTCACCGGCTTTGGCGTAGTCGTCAGGGGAACAAGCTCGGTCATGGCTATCAGGATAACATGAGAGGTTTCCTACGGCTACCATCGGGCTCCCGCACGCCTCGCCGCTGTCAGCGCCCGAACGGCTGATCCACCGTGAAGCGCTTGGTGAATCCCTTTACCGGGCGTTCCTGTGTCGCGTGCGCCTCGACATGGCTGACGGCGCTGAGCGGCGGCCCCTCGCGGCAACGCTCGACAAACACGGCGAGCGCATTCTCGTCGCCCTCGGCGATGATCTCCACGCGTCCGTCGCGGATATTGCGGACCCAGCCGGTCAGACCCAGTCCGTGCGCTTCGCGTACAGCCCAGTCACGATAGCCCACCCGTTGCACGCGCCCGGCTATCAGCACCCTTTGCATCATCGTCATTTTTTGCGACCCCACTCACACGCGGCAACGCACCGGCTGCCGGCAGGGCAAATCTAGCCATTCCGGCCCGGCCTCACGGAAGCCCGCCACCGCGCGGCCGGTCGCAAATCACGCAGGATTGGCGCCGGAACGGTCTCTTCGCGCGCCCTGTCGCTAAGCGATGCGACTGACGAAGAGGGCTTGGCCTCCCGTGTATTGATGATACGATAGCGCAATGATCGCCGAGGCGTGCGGCTGCGCTACCTGACGCGCTTCACGTAGGTGCGTCCATCGCGATCCTCGCGGCGGAATTCGGGCAAGGTGGCGATAAGATCGGCCAGCTTCGAGAATCCGTGACTGCGCACGTCGAAGCTCGAACGATTGCCGGCGATCCGGCCGACTTCCGCAAGGCTCGCAAAGCCCTGCTCGTCGCGCTTTGCCGCCTTCCAGGCATCGCCGAGCAGCTTGACGAGATCGGCATCGACTGGCGCGGCCTTTTCCTCGGTAAGGGCAGCGTTAGTACCACGGCTGCGCGCCGCTGGTGTGAGGAGCGGCGCCGAAGATGGTTCGGTCTGCGCGACCAGTCCGGTCACGTCGATGAAGCGCGTGCAGGCTTCGCGAAACCCCTCGGGCGCCCGCGAATTACCGAAACCATAGACCGGCAGCCCTTCCTGCCGGATACGCGTGACGAGGGGCGTGAAATCGCCATCCGACGACATGATGCCGAAGCCAGTCACGCGGCCGCGATAAAGCAGGTCCATCGCGTCCACCGTCATCTTCATGTCGGTGGCGTTCTTGCCCTTGGTGATGTCGAATTGCTGCTGCGGCTCGATGCCGTGCCTGAGCGTCAGCGCCGCCCAGGTTTTCAAGCCGGGCTTGCTCCAGTTGCCATAGGCGCGCCGCACATTGACCGCGCCGAGCTCGGCCAGCACCGTGAGCACCGGATCGAGCGACGCGGGCGAGGCATTGTCGGCATCGATCAGCAGCGCGACGTTGCGATTGGGCGTCTCGTCGGTCACAGGCGCGTTCCCTCTGGTGAAACGCGCCTGATAGACCTGCCCGGGCGGTTAGTCAGCCCGCTTGCGTAAGGCGTCGATGCTCCAAACGCCGCCGCCTGCCGCCGCCAGATAGAGGCAAATGAAGCAATAGAGCATGATCGCCTCACCGCCGTTAACGGCCGGAAAGAAGCCGTTGGGGGCGTGGAACATGAAGTAGCCGACCGCGCACATGCCGGACGCGACGAAAGCGGCCGGGCGGGTGAACAGCCCAAGCAGGATCAGCGCGCCGCCGACGAGTTCTATCGCTCCTCCAACATACAGCACTGGATTGAGCGGCATCGGGAAAGGCGGAATGCCGAAATATTTGGACATGCCGTGCTGCAGCAGACCGAGACCGGCGACGATGCGCAGCAAAGAGAGAATCCGCGGCGACCAGCTGGCGGGAATGGGCATGGGCAATCCTCCTGTTCGTTACGCAGCCGATTTAGGACAGCTGCGTGAAACGAACCACCCCGCCGCCGGAAACGCTGCGTTACTGGGAGGCGTCCGCCGAATGATCGGTTCACTAGGCGTCGATGTCAGCGAGCCGGATAGGTGATCCCGATCACCTCGT
>Ga0153956_1000709_pt1 | contig 34663 bp, 24 predicted proteins | sample TSFL040MetaG_FD_104704 | JGI IMG/M metagenome (GOLD analysis project Ga0153956, IMG submission 104704) | Attine ant fungus gardens microbial communities from Florida, USA - TSFL040 MetaG | ecosystem: Host-associated > Fungi > Mycelium > Unclassified | place: USA: Florida, Wekiwa Springs... | reverse complement strand
CGCGCACGATCGTCCCGGCATCGCCCTCCTGCGCCCGTGCCGCGATCGGCCACTCGTGGCCGCAGTCGGCGCAGACGAGGTTGTCGCCGTCCGGATAGGTGTTTTCCATGGCGCACGCGGGACAGGGAGGAAGGTCGGACATCGGTTCTGCCGGCTCTGGCGGAGGGATGCTCATTGTAGGCGAGCAGGCGGCGCGGATGCCTGCGCGCGGCCGCGGCGCGCAAACGAAAACGGGGCGGCAAAACGCCGCCCCGCCGATGGAATGGCACGTCCGTGTGCCGCGGGCCGGATGCCCGCCGGATGCTCAGAACTCGTAGGCGGCGCCGACGTAGTACGTGCGGCTGAGGCCGGGTTCGAGGCCGCCGCTGAACACGCGGTTATAGTACTTGCGGTCGCCGATGTTGGAGATGCCGCCGAGCAGGCGCACCTGCGGCACCACGTACCAGTCGCCGGAGAAGTCGGCGATCGTGTACGAGGGCACCTTGGCCGGGATGTAGTTCGCGGCGTCGGGAGCGCCGAGCGCCACGTTCGAGTCCTGCCAGTACTGGCTGGCGACCGAGACCACCGACAGCGCGAGCTTGTACTGCTTGTCCTCGCGCCAGACCACGCCGACGCGGGCGAGGTAGTCCGGCGAGAACGCCGGCTTGTTGCCCGCGAGGCCCTTGATCGAGCGGGTGAACGTCGAGTTCAGCAGGCTCAGGTTCGCGAATACCGACAGGTGGCGCGTGGTGTGCGGATCGCGCGCGGCGAGGAAGTCGTAGTCGATCTGGCCTTCGAAGCCGCGATGGCGCGTGTCGCCGGTGTTCACGTTGATCGTGTTGCCGGGCGGCGCGTCGGGGATCTGCTGCGACTCGATTCGATCCTTCACGTTCACCCAGAACAGGCTGGCGTCGTAGAACAGGCCGTCGACCGGGGTGCCGTGCACGCCGGCTTCCCACGACACGACTTTGGTCGGATCCGGATCGTTGATCGCGCCGGCAGCGGTATTGCCGAACGGCGAGCCGATGTCGAAGTAGCGTACCGGGCGCCAGCCCTGCGAGACGTTGAAGTAGGTCTCGTTGGCGTGGCCGAAGTCGTTGCCGACGCCGATGCCGAACAGCGGCACGTTGTGAGTGACGCTGCGGTCGACGAGGTCGCGCGTCAGCGTGACCGGCTTGATCGTCTCGTTGATGTCGACCTTCTCGCGCTCGATGCGCACCGATGGCACCAGGTGCCAGTCCGGCGCGAAGCGGAACACGTTCTCGGCGAAGATCGCGCCGTAGTCGGTCGAGCGTTCCTGGCGCAGGCGCGCGCAGTTCTTGTCGGCGGCGTTCGCGCAGGGCTGGCCGAAGCGGTCGTAGCGGTCGGGCGTGAAACCGTCGTCCGTCCACTGGCGGAACGGCGCGTCGGAGTGGTACAGCGTGGTGCCGATGGTGAACGCGTTGCCGCGGCCCCAGTGGTGCACGAGGCGCGCGTCGAGTCCGGCGAAGCGGAACTGGTCGTCCTGCAGGGTCGAGGTCGTCGCCGGCGCGCGATCCTGCGAGCGCGAGGCGTTGTCCTGGTAGCCGTACCAGAGCTTGGCGACGAGTTCGGTTTCCGGATCGAAGTGGCGGTCGTGCGTGAAGCTGAGCACGTAGCGGTCCGTCCACAGGCGGTTGTACGGCGTCGTGGTCAGGTCCTCGTTGGCCGCGAACTGCGGATAGCTCAACTTGCCCGGATCACCGGTTTCAAGCTGGCTGGCGCGGAAATCGACGGCGTAGTACGCCATGTCGTCCGGACGGTAGCCGAGGTGCAGGTCGAACCCCTTGACCTCGGAATCGCCGTTGTCGCGCTGGCCGTCGTTCTGGCGGTAGTGCGCGTCGGCGAGGTAGTCCCACTCGCCGGAGGTGCCGGACACCTGGTTGAACGTGCCGAACAGGCCGTTGCTGCCGACGACGTTCTCGCTGTAGCCGGCGAACTCGCGGTCGGCGACCGGCTTGCGGCTGACAAGGTTCACCACCGGCGGCGGTTCCGGTCCGTACAGCAGCGAGCTGCCGCCGCGGATCAACTGCACTTCGGACAGCTGCTGCGGCAGCGGGGTGGTATAGATCGTCGGGTAGCCGACCCAGTCCGATTCGAGCGGAATGCCGTCGAACAGCACGGTGACGAATTCCGATTCCTGCGGATTGCCGATGCCGCGGTAGCTGAAGTTCAACTGGCCCGGCGACTGCTGCTCGGAATAGAACAGGCCCGGCGTCTGCGCGAACAGCTCGCGCAGGTTGTTGTCGACCACGGTCGGAATGCTGTCGGTCTTGGTGATCGAGGTTTTCTTGGTCACTGTAATGAGCGGGCCATCGACCTCGCGCATGATGTGCTGCAGCTTCGGCCGCGTGTCGTCGTGCGGATTGCGCTCGCGAACGTTGACCTTGGGCAATTCGGCCGGCGTGTCCTGGCCGGAAGGTGTCGTTGCTTCCTGTGCGTGCGCAGGCAGCGCAAGCGCGTGTGCGACGGCGAGCGCGAGCACGCCGCGCACCAAGGCGATGGTTCTCATGGATGATTCCTCGGGGAAGTGCGCGGACCCCCGCTGGATGCCGCGCGACGCGCTTTATCGCAGGCTTGCGCCGGGCGATACAGCGCCTAGAGGCCTAGGCCTCTAGGCGGATGTCGCTGGTCGGAACTGTGCCCGCCATCCCACTTTCCCGTATACAACGGCTCAAGGGCGCGGCGGATCGGCCACGAAGCCGCCCGGGAACGGCTGCGGTTCGTTGCGTGCGATCGGTCGCCGGATGATGCCCTGCGCGACGAGGTGGGCGTAGCTGTCGTACCGGATCGCCGTCGTTTCCGCCGGTGCGAGCGAGGCGCGCTCGAACGTGGTGGTGCCGACATGGGCGACCTCGCGCGCGCCGTGGCCGGTGCCGAGGCGCTCGTCGCGTCGGGCGAAGGCCTCGGTCTGCGGCGCCGAGGGGGCCGCACGCGCCGGCGCGAAGGAGTCGGCTTGCGCGTTGGCCGCCTCGGCAGGCGGCGATGCCGGCGTGGGCACCGCGCGTGCGATCTCCTGCTCGCGCCGGACCGGCACGCGTTCGGTGAACACCGCAACGCCGATCACCCCGACGTTGGCCGGTCGTCCGGTACGTGCGGCGTAGCTGTCCGGCAGCGGGGTGAAATTGAACTGCGCGATCTCGTCCAGGCTCTTGCGCCAGCCGGCGATCTCGGTCGATTCCCAGGCGTCGAGCACGTAGCCGGTCTGTCCGGGGCTCGCGGTCTCGCTGCTGACCGCGTTGACGCCGTCGATGCTGAGCACGGCCAGCACGCGACCGCCCGTGCGATTGCTCAGGCGCACGCCATAGCGATGGCCGGGCGTACCGGCGACGTACAGTTGGCCGCGATCGGCGTAGGTCGGCAACGTCTGGCCGGTGTCGCGGTCGACGACGGCGAGGTCGAGCAGGTTGCCGGCATGGACCGGCGATGCGATCGCGGCGGCGAGCAGGGCGGTGCGGAGCAGGTGGCGCATGGCGGATCTCCTCGGGTTGGCGAGGCCGTGCAACGCGGCATCGCCGGACGCGGGGTTAAGCCGGCGCACGGGTTCCCGTACACTGGCGGGCCGCCATTCACGAATCGTCCCGATGAGCGAGAAACGACGCATCCTCACCGGCATCACCACCTCGGGCACGCCGCATCTCGGCAACTACGTCGGCGCGGTCCGCCCGGCGATCGCCGCGAGCCGTCGCGCCGACGCCGAGTCGTTCTATTTCCTCGCCGACTACCACGCGTTGATCAAGACCGGCGATCCGGCGCGCGTGCAGCGCTCTACGCTGGAGATCGCGGCGACATGGCTCGCCTGCGGGCTCGATCCGGACAAGGTGTTCTTCTACCGCCAGTCCGACATCCCGGAAATCCCGGAGCTCACCTGGCTGCTGACCTGCGTCACCGCCAAGGGCCTGCTCAACCGCGCGCATGCGTACAAGGCCGCCGTCGACGCGAATGCCGGCCAGGATCCCGATGCCGGCGTCACCGCGGGCCTGTACATGTATCCGGTGCTGATGGCCGCCGACATCCTGATCTTCGGCGCGCACGAGGTGCCGGTCGGCCGCGACCAGATCCAGCACATCGAGATGGCGCGCGACATCGGCCAGCGCTTCAACCATCTCTATGCGGACGAACTCGCGCAGAAGGGCGTCTCGTTCACCTTGCCGGAAGCGCGCATCGACGAGCAGGTCGCGACCTTGCCCGGCCTCGACGGCCGCAAGATGTCCAAGAGCTACAACAACACGATCCCGCTGTTCGATCCGCCGGCGAAGCTGCGCAGCGCGATCATGGGCATCGTCACCGACTCGCGCGCGCCGGGCGAGGCGAAGGATCCCGACGCCTCCCACATCTTCTCGATCTACCAGGCCTTCGCGACGCCGGACGAGACCGCCGCGATGCGCGCCGCGTTCGCCGCCGGCATCGGCTGGGGCGACGCCAAGCAGAAGCTGTACGAGCGCATCGAAACCGAACTCGCGCCGCTGCGCGAGCGTTACGAAGCGCTGGTTTCCCGGCCGGAGCGCATCGAGGAACTGCTGCTCGCCGGCGCCGACAAGGCGCGTGCGCGCAGCCGGCCGTTCGTCGACGCGCTGCGTTGGGCGGCCGGCATCCGCCGCCTGACCGACATGCCGGCGGCCGTCGCGTCGAAGGAGGACGCGGGCGCCGCATTGCCGCAACTCAAGAGCTACCGCGAGAACGACGCCAAGTTCTATTTCAAGCTGACGACCGGCGACGGCATCGTGCTGTTGCAGAGCCGCGCGTTCGAGTCGCCCAAGGACGCCGGCCGACTCGCGGCTGCGCTGGTCGAAACCGGCGACGCCCCGGCCGCGCAGGCTGCGCTGCTGCGCGAGGTCGCCGCCGACGAGCAGGCGCTGGAAGTCGACGCGATCGCCGCCGCGCTGGCCGCGCTGAAGGCCGACAAGCTCGCGCGGCAAGCGCAGAAGCCGCAGCCGGGTTCATGACGTTATCGTTGCAGCGTATCCTGCGATCCCGGTTCGGCCTCCGGGGGCCGTGGCGAGGGAGCGGGACGCGCATGCGGCACCCAATCCTCGTACGGCGCTTCGTCCCCCTTTCTCCCGGAGGGGAAAGGGGATGCATCGGGTGCCCGACCCAATTCCGGAAATCGCGACTCCAAACACTCGACCGCCGTGTCCTTTCGTCTCTTCCTGCTGATCCTCGTCGCGCTCTACCTCGCCAGCGTGCTGGCGGTGCATTTTCGTGGCCGCGAGAAGCTCAGGTTCCGCAAGCAGCTGTTCGATCATTCCGGCTTCTTCGCGCCGTACAACGTGCTGATGTACGCGCTGTCGAGGGTACCGAACGCGCCGTTCCCCGGACGCGACCGGTTTCCGCATCTCGATGCGCTGCGCGATGGCTGGCGCGGCATCCGCGAGGAAGCGCTGCAGCTGTTCGACGAGGGCTACATCAAGGCCGCCGAGAAGAACAACGACGCCAGTTTCAGTTCGTTCTTCAAGGAAGGCTGGAAGCGTTTCTACCTCACCTGGTACGGCGAGCCGCTGCAGAGCGCGCAGACGCTGTGTCCGAACACGGTGGCGCTGCTCGCGAAGATTCCCGAGGTGAAGGCCGCGATGTTCGCGCTGCTGCCGCCCGGATCGAAGCTCAATCCGCACCGCGACCCGTTCGCGGGTTCCCTGCGCTACCATCTCGGCCTGATCACGCCGAACTCCGACGCCTGCCGCATCTTCGTCGACGGCGAGGAATACGCCTGGCGCGACGGCGAGGACATCGTGTTCGACGAGACCTTCGTGCACTGGGCCGAGAATCGCACCGACCAGACGCGCGTGATCCTGTTCTGCGACGTCGAGCGCCCGCTGCGGTTCGCGCCGCTCGCCGCCTTCAACCGCTGGCTCGGCGGCGTGCTCGGCCGCGCCACCGCGACCGACAATGTCGGCGGCGAGCGCGTCGGATTGGTGAACCGGCTGTATGCGTTCGCCGACCGCATGGGCGAACGGCGCAAGCGCTTCAAGCGCGCGTTTCCGCGCGGCTACAAGATCACTCGCGTCGTGCTCGGACTTGTGCTGATCGCTTGGCTGGCGGCGCCGCTATGGCGTGGCATCTGAGCGACGGAGCAAGGGCAAAGCCTGCATCACGGAGCGCGCGGAGAAAGCGCAAGGATTCCCGGCTTTCCCTCGGTGTGCTCCGCGGTTCGATCTTCTCGTTCTCGACCTTTCAGGCCGCCGCCGCGAACTCGCCGGCCGCGTTCGCCGCGAGCGCATCGAAGTAGTCGCGCGTCAGGCGCTGCTGCTCGGCCGCGCTTTCGGCGCGATTCGCGACCGCGCGGAAGGCCGCGTTCTCGGGCCTGTCCTTCGCGTACCAGCCGAGGTGCTTGCGCGCGATGCGCACGCCCTGCTGCTCTCCGTAGAACGCATAAAGATCATCGAGATGGCCGAGCAGGATGTCGCGGACCGTGCGCGGAGGCGGCGGCGCCAGCGTCTCGCCGCTGGCGAGGTAATGCGCGATCTCGCCGAAGATCCACGGCCGCCCCTGCGCGGCGCGGCCGATCATGATCGCGTCTGCGCCGGTCGCGTCCAGAACGGCGCGCGCCTTGGCCGGCGAGTCGATGTCGCCGTTGGCGAGTACCGGGATCGAGATCGCCGCCTTGATCGCCGCGATCGTCTCGTACTCGGCCTCGCCTTCGTACAGGTCCGCGCGCGTGCGCCCGTGCACGGCGAGCGCGGCGATGCCGGCGGATTCGGCGATCTTCGCGATCGTCACGCCGTTCCTGTTGCCGCGATTCCAGCCGGTGCGGATCTTCAGCGTGACCGGCACCTCGACCGCCTTCACCACCGCGTCGAGGATGCGTCCGACCAGCGCCTCGTCCTGCAGCAGCGCGCTGCCGGACCAGACATTGCAGACCTTCTTCGCCGGGCAGCCCATGTTGATGTCGACGACCTGCGCGCCGTGGTCGACGTTGTAGCGCGCGGCTTCGGCCAGCATCGCCGGATCGTAGCCGGCGATCTGCACGCTGACCGGATCGGGCTCGCCGACGTGGTCCATGCGCTTGAGCGACTTGCGCGTCGTCCACAAGCGCGGATCGGCCGTCGTCATTTCGGACACGGCCAGGCCCGCACCGAGCCGCTTGCACAGCTGGCGGAACGGCTTGTCGGTGACGCCGGCCATCGGCGCGAGCACGACGGCGGGTTCGATCTGGTGAGGGCCGATACGCATCGCGGCATTTTAACCGGCCCGGTGCATTGCGGGGTCGAGGGGCCGGCATAACGCCGCGGGCCTGCGCGCCGGTGCCGCTCGCAGTTAGACTCCACCCCTTTGCCGGGCAGGCGACGGAATCGCCGGCCGCCACCGATCGTCGCGATGGATTTCCTCGACCTGCTGATCCGCCTGTTCACCGTGCACGGCTACGTGGCCGTGTTCGTCGTGCTGCTGATCTGCGGCCTCGGCGTGCCGATCCCGGAAGACATCTCGCTGGTCGCCGGCGGCATCATCGCCGGTCTCGGCTATGCGAACGTGCAGGCGATGTGCGCGGTCGGCATCGCCGGCGTGCTGTTCGGCGACACCGCGGTGTTCCTGATCGGTCGCCACCTCGGCACGCGCGCGTTGCGCCTGCGCTGGGTCGCGCACCTGCTCACGCCGCGCCGCTATGCGCAGGTGCAGGCCAAGTTCGAGCGCTACGGCAATCGCATGATGTTCGTCGCGCGCTTCCTGCCGGGCCTGCGCACGGCGGTGTTCCTGACCGCCGGCATGTCGCAGCGCGTGTCGTTCCTGCGCTTCATCCTGCTCGACGGCGCCGCCGCGCTGATCTCCGTGCCGGTGTGGATCTACCTCGGCTACTACGGCGCCGAGAACCGCGCGTGGCTGCTGGCGGCGGTCAAGCGCGGACAGGGCGGCGTCGCGATCGCCCTCGTCGTGCTGGTCGCGCTGCTCGGCTGGATCGTGTGGCGCCGCGCGAGCCGGCGCCGCGAGCGCCTGCGCGCGCACCGCCACCGTCGCGCCGCGCGCGCCGAAGTCGCCCCGCCACGCTGCGGCGGTCCCGGCCGCACGCCGCCGAACGCATAGGGTTTCCCCGAATGGGCGCAGCGCCTGCGGATCGCTAGCCTGCCGTCGGACGCCGTGGTTCCGGAACGGCACGTCGAGGAGAGCGGCATGGGCTTCAGCTTGGGCGGCATCGTCAAGAGCGCCGCGTCATGGGTCGGCGAGAAGGTCGACGAGGGAGCCGAGGCCGCGCAGGGTGTCGCCTCGACGGTCGGCGACGCGGTCGACGCGGGCGGCAAGGCCCTGCAGGACGCCCGGCACTGGGTCGGTGATCGTCTCGACGACGTCGACCACGCCAAGGAGTGGGTCGGCAGCAAGATCGACGGCGCGGTGCAGGGAGCCGAGCATGCGGTCGACGGCTTTCGCCACGACCTCGTCGACTTCGGCGAACAGCACGGCGGCTTCGTCGGCAAGGCGCTGGCCGAGAACGTGTCCAACGGCCTCGGCCTCGTCGAAGGCGCCGGTCTCGCCGTGTACGACATGGGCAAGGGCGTCGTGCAATTGGCCGACGGGGCCGGCAAGCTGGTCAATCCGCTCGAATGGGCGGCGCACGGCGAGCAGAACCTGCAGCGCCTGGAAACCACCGGCAAGGCGGTCGTCGCGCTGGAAAACCTGACCAATCCGGCCGCGTGGCTGACCAACGCGAAAGGCAACGCGAACACCGCCAAGGCGCTGTGGAACGGCGTCACCGGCGGCTACCAGGACGCGGCCAGGCAAGGTGACTGGTCGAAGTTCATCGGCCGCGGCGTGGTCGACGTCGGCAGCCTGTTCATCGGCGTCGGCGAGGCGAACGCGGCGATCAAGGGGGCCGAGGGCGCGAACGCGGTCGCCAAGCTCGGCGAAGGCGCGGACGCGCTCGACAAGGTCGCCGACGGTGCCCGGGCGCTGGATGCGGCCGGCGATGCGGCGAAAGGCGCCGATGCGGCCGGCGTCGCAACCAGGGGCGCGGACGCGGCGAACGCCGCGGGAAAAGGCGGAAAGCTCGGCGATGCCGTCGGCGCCGCGCGTACGGTCGAGCAGGACCGCGTACTCCTCAGGGATCTTTCCGCTGCGGGCAAGATCGACGAAGCGCGCGCGTTGCTGAAGCCGCTGGTCGAGGCCGGCGACATGGATGGCGTGATCGCGCGCCTCGACGTCGCCGCGCCGAAGGACGGCGCGTATTTCTGGTCCGGCGCAAAGGACGAAGCCGGGGCGATCGCCAGGAGCGCCGGCGGCGTGACCCTGGAGACGTCGCCGGGCGGCCGCATCGCCGACGGCTGGAAGCTGATCGACGAGCACTTCCCGTTCAAGAATGCCGACGGCAGCTACAAGCCGATCGGCGACACGTTCTGGGGCAAGCTGTCGCGGAAGTACGCCGAGAGCGCGCGCGGCGAAGTGCACATCGTGCAGAGTCCCGACAAGTTCCCGAACGGCGGCATGGTGTGGCAGCAGGTCGAATTGCCGGCGTTGAAGGAAGGCCTCAAAACCGGCAGGATCACCGAGATCCACGATCCGGTCGTCGTCACGCCAGGCAAATGACGCAATCCATGTCCTTCGAGCAGATCATCCAGATGTTCGATGCCGGCGGCCGCGCGGCGCTCGAGGGTTTCGGCGCCGGGCACTTCGACGCGCTGGCAGGCAACGAACGCGACCGCGTTTTCGAAGCGGCCGCCGCGCGCGTGCCGCCCGGCCAGTACGACGAGCTGGCGATGCAGGCGTTGGGCAAGCTGGACACGCCGCGTGCCCGCGTCCTGCTCGACAGCAAGCTCGCCGATGCGCCGAACGGCGTGTGCAGGGCGATCGCGCTCGGCGCGCTGCTCGACGCAAGCGGCGACCGCCGCTACGAAAGCGCGTTGATCGACCTTCTCGGCGACGCCGACGTTCCCGTGCGTGAAAAGGCGTTGACCTACCTGGCGCGGACCGACGGTTCGACGAACGTGCTGGCGGCGTTCGAGCGGCGCCTGCTGGTCGAGCCGCAATCGGACCTGCGCGGCCGCCTGGCGGACGAGATCATCTATCGCTCCGGCATCGTGCCGCGCGGCCGCGTCGATCGCATCTTCGTCGCGTGGAGCGAGCGGCTCGCCGCCGCCGATGCGGCGGAGCGCGAGCGCGCGTTGCGCGACCTGACGGCGGCGCGTCCGCCGCACTGATCGTCGCCTCGGGATCGGGGCCGGCTACGCCGCTTCGAATCGCTTCCGCACATCCTCGAAGCGCGGCATGGCCGGCAGCGTGCCGACCGTCTCGGTCGACATCGCGGCGCAGCGGTTCGCATGCGTCGCCGCCGCGCGGAACGGGTCCTCGGCGAGCCGCACCAGGGCCGCGGCCAGCGCGCCGGAGAACGCGTCGCCGGCACCGGTCGCATCGATCGCGTAGACGGCCTCCGGATCGAGCCGATAGAACGCCGCGTCGTCGCCACGCCGGTTGTCGGCGGCGTGCGAGACGAAGCAGCCGGACTTGCCGAGCGTGACGACGACCGTCGCGGCGCCGAGCCGGCGCGCGTGCGCGTGCAACTCCGCGTCGCCGTGCATGGCCAGAGAATCCGCATCGACGCGCACGCCGGCGACGCGTTCGAGCAGCAGCGCGAATTCGGTTTCGTTCGGCGTGACGATGTCGCACCGCGCAAGCAGCGCGGCGTCGAGATCGGGATGCACCGGCGCGGGATTCAGCACGCGCAACGCGCCGTGCGCGGCGGCGAGTTCGAGCGCGGTGCGCGTCGCGTCGAGATTGTTCTCGAGTTGCGCCAGCACGACTCGCGCATCGGCGAACAGCGGTGCCCGCATGCGCAGGAACGCCGGGTCGAGGCGCTCGTTCGCGCCGAGCGCGACGACGATGCGGTTTTGCCCGCTGCCTTCGACCAGGATGCAGGCGCTGCCGGTGGCGTCGTCGTCGCGCACCAGCCAGTGCGCGTCGAGGCCTTCCGATCTCGCGATGCGTTGCGCGGCCTCGCCGCCGGCGTCGGAGCCGATCGCGCCGACGAAACGCGTCGCCACGCCCTGGCGCGCGCAGGCGACCGCCTGGTTGAAGCCCTTGCCGCCGACGGCGCTGCGGAAGCCGTGGCCGCGCAAGGTCTCGCCGGCGTCCGGTGCGCGTTCGACCCGCCAGACGTAGTCCTGGTTGTAGCTCCCGACGACGACGACATCCGCTGGCATGCCGTTTCTCCCGGTCGTGCTCAGAGTTGCTCGAGCACGCCGGCGATCGTTGCGGTCATGAACGTCGCGATCGAGCCGCCGAGCACCGCGCGCAGGCCGAAGCGCGCGAGGTCGGCACGACGATTCGGCGCAAGGCCGCCGATGCCGCCGATCTGGATCGCGATCGACGAGAAGTTGGCGAAGCCGCACAACGCATAAGTCGCGATCAGCTGGCTTTCCTTGGTCATCTGCGACAGGTTCTTCGACATGTCGACGTAGGCGACGAATTCGTTGATGACGACCTTCTCGCCGATGAAGCTGCCGACCAGGGTCGCGTCCTGCCACGGCACGCCGATCAGCCACGCGATCGGCGCGAGCACCCAGCCGAACAAGGTCTGCAGCGACAATGCCACCGGATGCCCGGCGCCGGCGGACAGCCAGCCGTTGATCGACGAGGCCGGGTCCGCGCCCCACGCGAACGTGCCGAGCCACTGGATCGGGCCGTTGACCAGCGCGATCAGCGCGATGAACGCCAGCAGCATCGCGCCGACGTTGAGCGCGAGGCGCAGGCCGTCGGCGGCGCCGGTCGCGGCCGCGTCGATCACGTTCGCGGTGGTCTTCTCGACGTCGAGCTTCACGGTGCCGCGCGTCAGCGGCTCCTGCGTCTCCGGCACGAGGATCTTCGCCAGCATCAAGGTCGCCGGTGCGGCCATGATGCTGGCGGTCAGCAGGTGCTTGGCGAAGAACTGGCGCTGTACCGGATCGTCGCCGCCGAGCAGGCCCACGTAGGCCGCCATCACGGAACCGGCGATGTGCGCCATGCCGCCGATCATCACGGTCATCAGTTCCGACTGCGTCATGCGGTCGATGTACGGCTTGATCGTCAGCGGCGCCTCGGTCTGGCCGATGAACACGCTGGCGCAGACGCTGGTCGTCTCCGCGCCGGACACGTTCATGACCTTGGTGATGATCCAGGCCATGCCGCGCACGATCTGCTGCATCACGCCGAGGTGGTAGAGCACGCCGGTCAGCGAGGCGAAGAAGATGATCGTCGGCAGCACCTGCACGGCGAACACGAAGCCGAACCTCGAAGTGTCCATGAAGCTGCCGAAGATGAACGTGGAACCCACGTTGACGAAATCGAGCAGCTTCACGAAGCCGGTCGCGATCGCATTGAACACGTCGCGCCCGAGCGGAAGCTTCAGTACCAGCGTCGCGAACACGATCTGCAGCGCGACGCCGGTCAGCACCAGCCGCCAGCTGACCGCGCGCTTGTTGTTCGAAAACGCGAACGCGATGCCGATCAGCGCGGCCAGCCCGAACAGGCCGAACGCGATATGCCCCAACGCCTGCAACATGTGGTTCTCCCCGCGGCGCACGCGCGCCGCCCAAGCGGGGGAGCGTAGAGCAGCGGCGAAGCCGCACGCAAGGCGCGGCCGCAGCGGGCGGCGGGCGGCCAGTCCGGCCGGCGGTCGGGTGCGCCGCCGGGATCCGGCGAAGCATCGCCCGGGCGGCTTTGACGCGTCGCAGCAAATATGTTCCACTCGGGCCGAAAGGCAACTCGCGGAGCGCTTTTTCGAATGGACGTATGGACGTCCATTTCCCCGCGCAACCCATGCGAAGGTGCGCACGATGGCGAATCGGCACGCCGGGTTGTACGACCCGGGCTACGAGCACGACAGCTGCGGCTTCGGCTTGATCGCGCAGGTCGACGCGCACGCCAGCGCGGCGCTCGTCGCCAGGGCGTTCAACGCGCTCGAACGCATGGCGCATCGCGGCGGTGTCGATGCGGACGGACTCTCCGGCGACGGCTGCGGCATCCTGCTGCATCGTCCGACCGGCTGGCTGCGCGCGCTCGCCGCCGAAGCCGGCATTGCATTGACCGAGCGCTTCGCCGCCGGGCTCGTGTTCCTTTCGCCCGACCCGTCGCGGCGCGAACCGTCCGTCGTCGAACTCGAAGCGCGCTTGCGCGACGAAGGGCTCGCCGTCGCCGGCTGGCGCGAGGTGCCGCTCGATCTCTCCGTCTGCGGCGAACAGGCGCGCGCCTCGCTGCCGCGCATCGCGCAGGTGTTCGTGAACGCGCCGGACGACCTCGACGAAGTCGGATTCGATGAGGCCGGTTTCGACCGCAGGTTGTACCGCGCGCGCCGCCTCGCGACCAACGCATTGCCGGACGAGGAACACTTCTACATCGTCACGCTGTCGGCCTCGATGATCGGCTACAAGGCGATGGTGCTGCCGGATCGCTTGCGCGCGTTCTATCCGGACCTCGCGCGCGCCGACCTCGCCGCCTGCGCGGCAGTGTTCCACAACCGCTTCTCGACCAACACGACGCCGCAATGGCGCCTCGCGCAGCCGTTCCGCTACCTCGCGCACAACGGCGAGATCAACACGATCCGCGCGAATCGCAGCTGGATGTCGGCGCGCGCGAAGAAGCTCGTTTCGCCGGTATTCGATTTCTCCACGCTCGGCGCGCTGGTCACGATGTCCGGCTCCGATTCGCAGAGCCTCGACAACGCGCTCGAACTGCTCTTGATCGGCGGCATCGCATTGCCGACCGCGATGCGCATCCTCGTGCCGCCGGCCTGGTCCGCGCGCGAGGACGTCGACACTGACCTCGCCGCGTTCTACGAGTACTACGGCCTGCACACCGAGCCGTGGGACGGCCCGGCCGGCCTGGTCATGTGCGACGGCCGTTATGCCGCCTGCACGCTCGACCGCAACGGCCTGCGCCCCGCGCGCTGGGCGCTGTCGCGCGACCGCCATCTCGTCGTCGCCTCGGAAGCCGGCATCTGGGACTACGCTGACGCCGACCTCGTCGAGAAGGGTCGCCTCGGCCCCGGCGAGATGATCGCGGCGGACCTCGTCGAACATCGCGTGCTGAAGAGCGCCGACGTCGACGCGCTGAACCGCGGCCTCGCGCCGTTCAAGCAGTGGCTGCGCGAGGGCGTGACCTACCTCGAATCGCACCTGATCGATCCGAGCCTCGCCGCCGAGCCGTTCCCGCCGGAACGGCTCGCGCGCTTCCAGAAACTGTTCGGCCTGTCGCGCGAGGAGCGCGACACGATCCTCGTCGCGCTCGCCGAGGACGGCGTCGAGGCGACCGGCTCGATGGGCGACGACACGCCGGTCGCGGCGATGTCGGGCCGCGCGCGTTCGCTGTACGACTACTTCCGCCAGGCCTTCGCGCAGGTCACCAATCCGCCGATCGATCCGCTGCGCGAAACGGCCGTGATGTCGCTGGTCACGCAGGTCGGGCCGGAAGGCAACCTCTTCGAGTTGTCGGCGGCGAACGCGCAGCAGGTCATGCTGACCTCGCCGGTGCTGTCGCAACGCAAGCTGCGACAGATCCTCGCGCTGCCGCAGTTCGCGGATGCGCAGGTGTTCGTCGATCTCTACCATGACGAAGGTGAAAGTCTCGAAGCCGCGTTGAAGCGGTTGTGCGTCGAGACCACGGCGGCCGTGCGCGATGGCGCGCACATCGTGTTCCTCAGCGACCGATACCCGCCCGCGCAGCCAGACAAGCTCCCGATTCACGCGCTGCTCGCGACCGGCGCGATCCACCAGGCGCTGGTCGCGGCTCAACTGCGCTGCGACTGCAACCTGCTGGTCGAAACCGGCACCGCGCGCGACGCGCACCACTTCGCCTGCCTGATCGGCTTCGGCGCGACCGCGGTGTATCCGTACCTCGCCTACCAGACCTTGTTCGACCTCGGCCGCCAGGGCCGTATCCGCGACCACGACGGCGAGCCGCGCGAACTCGGCCGCACCTATCGCAAGGGCATCCGCAAAGGTCTGCTCAAGATCATCTCGAAGATGGGCATCTCGACGATCGCCGGCTATCGCGCCGCGCAGCTGTTCGAGATCGTCGGCCTCGACCGCGCGATCGTCGACCTCTGCTTCGCCGGCACGCCGGCGCGCATCGGCGGCACGCGTTTCGAGGATCTCGAAGACGAGCAGCGCGAGCGCGTCGCCGCCGCCTACGACGACGAATCGCGCCTGTCCCCCGGCGGCGTGCTGAAATACGTGCACGGCGGCGAGTACCACGCCTACAACCCGGACGTGGTCGGCGCGCTGCAGGCGGCGGTGGCGAGCGGCGACAGCGCCGACTATCACCGCTACGCCGACCTCGTCGACGCGCGTCCGCCATCGGCGCTGCGCGACTTGCTCGAACTGCGCGGCGACGTCGCGCCGATTCCGCTCAACGAGGTCGAGCCGGCCGAGTCGATCCTGAAGCGTTTCGACTCCGCCGGCATGTCGCTCGGCGCGCTGTCGCCAGAGGCGCACGAAACACTGGCGCAGGCGATGAACCGGCTTGGCGCGCGCAGCAATTCCGGCGAAGGCGGCGAAGATCCCGCGCGCTACTGCACCGACAAGATGTCGAAGATCAAGCAGGTCGCGTCGGCGCGCTTCGGCGTCACGCCGGAATACCTCGTCAATGCGGAAGTGCTGCAAATCAAGGTCGCGCAGGGCGCCAAGCCCGGCGAGGGCGGCCAGTTGCCGGGCCACAAGGTCAACGAGCTGATCGCGCGCCTGCGCTACGCGCGGCCCGGCATCGGCCTGATCTCGCCGCCGCCGCACCACGACATCTATTCGATCGAGGATCTCGCGCAGCTGATCTTCGACTTGAAGGAAGTGAATCCCGACGCGCTGGTGTCGGTGAAGCTGGTCGCGCATGCCGGCGTCGGCACGATCGCGGCCGGTGTCGTGAAAGCGTATGCGGACCTCATCACGATCTCAGGCCACGACGGCGGCACCGGCGCGAGCCCGCTGAGTTCGATCCACTACGCCGGCGTGCCGTGGGAACTCGGACTCGCCGAGGCGCACGAAACGCTGCGCCGCAACGGTCTGCGCGAGCGCGTGCGTCTGCAGACCGACGGCGGCCTCAAGACCGGCCTCGACGTGGTCAAGGCCGCGATCCTCGGCGCCGAGAGCTTCGGCTTCGGCACCGGGCCGATGATCGCGATGGGCTGCAAGTTCCTGCGCATCTGCCACCTCAACACCTGCGCGACCGGCGTCGCGACGCAGCTCGACGTGCTGCGCAAGAACCACTTCGTCGGCACCGCCGAACGCGTGATGAACTACTTCCGCTTCATCGCCGAGGACGTGCGCGCGCATCTCGCGCGCCTCGGCGTGCGCCGCCTAGAAGACCTCGTCGGCCGCGTCGATCTCGTGCGAAAACGTGGCGATCTCGACGGCAAGCACGCGCGCATCGACGTCGCGCCGCTGTTGAACGCGGCCGGTTTCGTCGACGGCGACGCGCAGGTCTGCGCAGGCAGCCGCAACGTACCGCGCGATCCCGGCGCCTTGGCCGCGCGCATCGCCGAGGACACGCGTTTCGCGGTCGAGTACAAGCACGGTGGCGAATTCCGCTACGCGGTGAGGAATACCGACCGCTCGCTCGGCGCGCGCCTGTCGGGCGAGGTCGCGCGCCGCCACGGCGACCGCGGAATGGAGGCGCATCCGATCGTGCTGCGCCTTTCCGGCAGCGCGGGCCAGAGCCTCGGCGCGTGGAACGCGGGCGGCGTGCACATCGTGCTCGAAGGCGAGGCCAACGACGGCGTCGGCAAGGGCATGGCCGGCGGCCGCATCGTCGTGCATCCGCCGAAGGACGCAGGCTTCGTCGCGCGCGACGCGGTCATCCTCGGCAACACCTGCCTGTACGGCGCGACCGGCGGCGAACTCTACGCGGCCGGCGGCTCGGGCGAGCGCTTCGCGGTGCGCAACTCCGGCGCGCTCGCCGTCGTCGAAGGCAGCGGCGACCACACCTGCGAGTACATGACCGGCGGCATCGTCGTCGTGCTCGGCCGCACCGGCCTCAACTTCGGCGCCGGCATGACCGGCGGCTTCGCCTACGTGCTCGACACCGAGCGCGATTTCGTCGACCGCTACAACCACGAGCTGATCGACATCCAGCGCATCTCGCCCGAAGGCATGGAGAACCACCTGCAACACCTGTCCGGCCTGATCGCCGCGCACGTGAGCGCGACCGGTAGCGTGTGGGGCGCAGAAATCCAGTCGCATTTCCGCGACCTCTTGCAGAAGTTCTGGCTGGTGAAACCCAAGGCAGCCAGCGTGGATTCGCTGATCGAGGCGCTGAGGCGCGCGGCATGAAGGAGAAGAATCCGGTCTTCGTCGAAATCCCGCGCGCGACGCCGCGCGAGGTGCCGATCGCGTTGCGCGTGCTCGGCTGGGGCGAGATCTACGGCGCGTTCGACGCCGGCCAGGGCGAGCAGCAGGCCGGGCGCTGCATCGACTGCGGCAACCCGTACTGCGAATGGCAGTGCCCGGTGCACAACTACGTGCCGAACTGGCTCAAGCTCGCGAAGGAAGGGCGCGTGTTCGAGGCCGCCGCGCTGATGCACGAGACCAATCCGCTGCCGGAAATCTGCGGCCGCGTCTGTCCGCAGGATCGCCTCTGCGAAGGCGCGTGCACGCTCAACGACGGCTTCGGCGCGGTCACGATCGGCGCGATCGAGAAGAGCATCGTCGACGAGGCGTTCCGGCAGGGCTGGCGGCCGGATTTGTCGAACGTCAAGCCGAGCGGCCGTCACGTCGCCGTCGTCGGCGCAGGTCCCGCCGGACTCGCCGCGGCCGATCGCCTCGCGCGCGCCGGCATCCAGGCGGTCGTGTTCGACCGCCACGAGGAAATCGGCGGCCTGCTGACCTTCGGCATCCCGCCGTTCAAGCTCGACAAGGACACCGTGAGGCTGCGCCGCCGCGTGCTCGAAGGCATGGGCGTCGAGTTCCGCCTCGGCGTCGAGATCGGCCGCGACATCGCGTTCGACGCGCTGCTCGCCGACCACGACGCGGTATTCGTCGGCACCGGCGCCTATCGCGAAGTCGAAGCCGGCCTGCCCGGCGACAGCCTGCCCGGCGTGATGCCGGCGCTGCCGTTCCTGGTGGCGAACGTGCGTCGGCTATTGAGTAGCGACGCCGAGATCGAAGCGGACCTCGATTTGCGCGGCAAGCACGTTGTCGTGCTCGGCGGCGGCGACACCGGCATGGACTGCAACCGCACCGCGATCCGCCTCGGCGCCGCGTCCGTCACCTGCGTCTACCGCCGCGACGAAGCCAACATGCCCGGCAGCCGGCGCGAAGTGAAGAACGCCCGCGAAGAAGGCGTGCGCTTCCTGTTCAACCGCCAGCCGCTCGCGATCTTCGGCGAGTCGCGCGTGAACGGCCTCTTGGTCGGCGAAACGCGGCTCGTCGATGACGGCCACGGCCGCGCGCGGCCGGAACCGGTTGCCGGCAGCGAGGAATCGCTGCGCGCCGACGTCGTCGTCGTCGCGTTCGGCTTCCGCCCGAGCCCGCCCGCGTGGTGCGCGGACGCGGGCATCGCGCTTGCGATGGACGGCCGCATGATCGTCGGCGGCGACGGACGGCTGCCATTCCAGACCACGAATCCGCGCGTGTTCGCCGGCGGCGACACCGTGCGCGGCGCCGACCTCGTCGTGCGCGCGGTACATGATGGACGCGAGGCCGCCGCGTCGATCGCCAGGGTATTGGCAATGGCGCAAACAAGCAGACCGGGCGAATTCGCTTCAAGTCATGGCGCGAGATCGAGCAGCAGTCAAGGTTGACGTCGAGAAATCCGGCGGATGGCTTTGGGTTGCCTTCGATTCCGGACGTGCGAAAACTGCTGTGCATGACCCGAAGACCGGAAAGAGAACGATTGTCCGCGCCTTCCGATGGCTGAAAGGAAATGGCTATTGCATCGCAATCATGGAAGGATGCCTGACAATTGATTCCGTCCGATACCGGACCGTGGAGCGGCTTGATTCGGGCGTAGTCCACGCGCAACGACCGCCATCATTGCCGGAGGGCGAACCATGGCCAAGTATCTGATCTCTTTTCCCAGCGCTGCGATGGCGGTTCCCGAAGGCGAGCTGGGCGCGGTCGGCCGTGACGCGCACGCCGTGATCGATGAGGCGAAAGCCGCCGGCGTCTACGTCTTCGGGGGAGGAATTGACGAAGACATGCCGCCCGTGCTGGTGTCGGCCGACGGCGCGGTTGCAGCGGGTGGCTATCCATGGGCGCCGTCGCTCGACGGCGGCTTCACCGTGCTGGAGTTGCCTTCACGCGACGAGGCCATCGCATGGGCCGCGCGCATCGCCAAGGCCTGTCGCTGCGACCAGGAATTGCGCGTCTTCGGGTTCGATCCGCAGTCCTAGGGACGACGCAAGAATGGCACGACGGGTGCAGCCCGGCAATTCAATCAAGCCGGCGTCGCTTCACGGCGCGGCTTGATTCCGGCATCAAGCCATATGGAGCAAACCGGATTGATAAGAGAGGGCAAATGATCGAACTTCCCATAAGGGATCCATGCGACCTTTGCGTGGCGGGCCGCGAAGAAGGATGGAAGATCATCGACGAGAGCGAGCATACGATAACCGTGATCAACCCATCGCAATTCGAGGTTGGCCAGTGTTGCGTCATCACGCGTCGGCATGTCGCGACGCTGCTCGATCTTTCCGACCAAGAGTGCGGAGCCGTCATGACATCGGCCAGGAGGGTCGCGGAGGCGCTCGTCAGGACGTATCGGCCCCTCGGAATACTCACATTCCAAAACAACGGGGTCTTTAGCGGGCAGGAAACACCGCACTTCCATTTCCATGTCGTGCCTCGGCAGAAGGGCAGTGATTGGGGTATAGGCCCGCCCCAGCTCGCAACATTCGAGGGCGCCGGACGAAGAAGGGGCGCCTCGCACGATCCGGACGGGGATGCACGGCGTCGGGCGCGAGCGCGGGTTTCCGTCGAGCAGCTTGCCGAAACCGCGAGCCTGATTCGTTCGAATCTGCCGGAATAGCATTCCGGCCCGGGCATGAGGGGGCGGCAGGCCTGGTGCGTGCACCGACCGGAGACGACCCAATTGCTCGTGCCGGGACTCTCCTCGCAAGCGCGATCGAATTGGGGATGCTCGGCAATCCGTCGCTGCGCGCGCCGACCGCGCTTTCGACATGAACGCCGGTCGACTCCAGGCTTGCGGATCCGATCGGCCTGTCAGCGACAGCACTTGCCGTGCGTTGAGGACGGATGCGTGGCGAAGGTCACGCACCGTTCCTGCGCTGCCGGAGTATCTGCATGGTTCGAACCGACGCTCGACGCGCGGCGGATGCCGGGTCGGCATCGCGCCGCCGCAAGGCGATCGTTGTCGCGTTGCAACTGGCGCTGTGCCTCTGCGCACAGGTGCATGCCGAGGAGACGATCCGGCGTGAAGACATGGTCTGGTTGCAGCGGATCGGATTCGGTGTCGATTCCGCGGACGTCGCGCGCTTCCGGCAGCTTGGTCGGCGGCGCTACCTCGACGCGCAGCTCGACCCGCACGGCGACGGCCTGCCGGCGCCGATCCGGTCGCTGATCGGCGGCTACGAGGTCGAGCGCACGCCGACGCCGCGATTGCTGGCCGGCCTGCAGGCGGAGCAGCAGCGCATCAAGGCGATGCCGGATGGCGAGGCCAGGGGCGCCGCGAAGAAGGCGCAGCAACAGCACGCGAACGAACTGCTGCAACAGGCGCAGCAGGCCGTATTGCTGCGCGCGGTGTACGGCACCGACCAGCTGCGCGAGCAGATGGTCTGGTTCTGGCTCAACCACTTCAGCGTGTACGGCGCCAAGGGCCGCGTGCGCTGGGTCGCGGCGGACTATGCCGATCATGCGATCCGTCCGCATGCGCTCGGCAAGTTCAGGGATCTGGTGCTGGCGACGCTGGAAAGTCCGGCGATGCTGGAGTTCCTCGACAACGCGCAGAACGCGAAAGGCAAGGTCAACGAGAACTACGCGCGCGAGCTGATGGAGCTGCACGTGCTCGGCGTCGGTTCCGGCTACACGCAGGCCGACGTGCAGCAGCTCGCGCTGGTGCTGACCGGCTCCGGCGTCGCGCCCTTGCGCACCGATGCGCGTGCGCCGGCACGGGCGGAGCCGCGCGGCTACGTGCGCAAGGGGCTGTTCGCGTTCAAACCGGCGCGGCACGATTTCAGCGACAAGATGTTGCTCGGTAAGCGCATCCGCGGCCGCGGCTTCGACGAGGTCGGGCAGGCGGTCGACCTGATCACGCGCCAGCCGGCCTGCGCGCAATTCATATCGCGCAAGCTGGCGCAGTACTTCGTCGCCGACGATCCGCCGAAAGCGCTGGTCGACGCGATGGCGCGCACGTTCCGGCGCAGCGACGGCGACATCACCCAAGTGCTGCGAACGCTATTCGAATCGCGCGAGCTCGTCGCGAAGGAGGGCGGCAAGTTCAAGGACCCGATGCAATTCCTCGTTTCGTCCGTGCGCTTGGCCTACGACGGCCGTCCGATCGCGAATGCGAAGCCGCTGCTTGGCTGGCTGAACCAGCTCGGCGAACCGCTGTTCGGCCGCGCGACGCCGGATGGCTGGCCACTCGATGCGGCCAGCTGGGCGAGTTCCGGACAGATGGCCAAGCGATTCGAGATCGCGCGTGCGATCGGCAGCGGTAACAACCCGCTGTTCACGCCCGAGGACGGCACGGTGCCGGGCGGTTTCCCGCAGCTGGCGACGCGGCTGTACTACGACACGATCGACACCCGTTTGGCTGCATCGACGCGCGTCGCACTGGCCAAGGCGACCTCGCAGCAAGAATGGAACACGTTCCTGCTGGCGTCGCCGGATCTCAACTACCGCTGATCCATCGAGGGCGCCGCCGATGAAACGCCGCCAATTCCTGCTTGCCGCCGCTGCCGCCACGTCGGCGCTGCCAATCTCGGCGCGCCTGTTCGCCGCGCCGGCGGACACGCCGCGGCTGCTGCTGGTGTTCCTGCGCGGCGGCTACGACTGCAACAGCCTGCTGGTGCCATGCCGCAGCGATTTCTATCACGAGGCGCGGCCGACCCTGGCGATCGCGCCGCCCGATCCGGCCAATGCGAACAGCGCGATCGCGCTGGATGCGGACTGGGGCTTGCATCCGGCGCTGCGCGATTCGCTGTTGCCGCTGTGGCAGCGCAAGCAGCTCGCGTTCGTGCCGTTCGCCGGCACCGACGATCTTTCGCGCAGCCATTTCGAAACGCAGGACAACATCGAGGCGGGCGAGCCGACGTCGGCGCATTCGAGCTATCGATCGGGGTTCCTCGCGCGTCTCGCCGGCTGTATCGGCGGCGCGGCGCCGATCGCCTTCACCGACGCGCTGCCGCTGTGTTTTCGGGGCGCTGCCGGCGACGTGCCGAACCTGTCGCTGCGCGGCGTCGCCAGGCCGGCGTTCGACGCGCGCCAGGCGAAGATCCTGTCCGGCATGTACGCGGGCACGCCGCTCGCCGCGGCCGCGGCGGACGGCTTGCGCCTGCGCCAGCAGGTATCCGCCGAGCTGCAGGGCGAGATGACGCGCGCGAACCGCGGCGCAGCGAACGCGAAGACGTTCGCCGACGAGACGCGGCGCATCGCCACCTTGATGCGCGCGCGCTTTCGCCTCGGTTTCGTCGACGTCGGCGGATGGGACACTCATGTCAACCAGGGCGGCGCCAGCGGGGCACTGGCGAACAATCTCGACAACCTCGGGCGCGGGCTGGCGGCGTATGCGGACGCGCTCGGCGACGAATGGCGCAACACGCTCGCCGTGGTCGTGTCCGAGTTCGGGCGCACCTTCCGCGAGAACGGCGACAAGGGCACCGACCACGGCCACGGCACGGTGTACTGGGTGCTCGGAGGTGGAGTGCGCGGTGGGCGCATCGCCGGCCGCCAGGTCGCGCTGGCGCCACGGAACCTGCTGCAGAACCGCGACTATCCGGTGCTGACGAACTATCGCGACCTGCTCGGCGGTCTGTTGCAGCGCGGCTGGGGGCTTTCCCCGACGCGCGTGCAGACGGTGTTCCCGGAATCCAGGCCGCTCGACCTGCATATGGTCTGAGCTGCGGTCGCTGCGCGGCCGCCCTGCTAGAGTGCGGCGAACTCCGCCGGGGGCCTTGCGCCGTGCGTATCCAGGGGATGTTTCCGGTGCCGTTCGCGTTCGATCGCCATGCCGATCCGCAACGGCTGAACGCGTCGTTGCGCCGCCTGTTCCTGGCGCGAGAGGCGGAAGGGGCGCGCTACGCCAATCCGATGCCGTTCACGGTGCGCAATGCGGCCCTGTTCGAGAGCCGCTTCGACCTGTTCGCCTGGCCACAGCCGGAAGTCGCCGAGCTGCGCGAGTTCTGCCTGTCGCGCGTTGCGCGCCTTGCCGGCGAGCTCAACGGCTACGACGAAGCGGCCCGCGCGCGCTTGCGCGTCACGGCCGATGCATGGTTCCACGTGACGCGGCGCCACGGTTATTTCGGCGTGCACAACCATCCGATGGCGTCGTGGTCCGGCGTCTACTGCGTCGCGCCGGGCGAACACGATGCCGGCGACGCCGACAGCGGCGCATTGACCTTCGTCCATCCGCACAGCGGCGGCGCGCTGTATCTCGATGCCGGCGTCGAGGCGATGCGACCGCCGTTCGGCATCGGCAACGTGTCGTACCGGTTGTCCGCCGGACAGCTGGTGATCTTTCCGTCGTGGCTGTTGCACCAGGTGCTGCCGTTCAACGGCGACGGCGAGCGCATCACGGTCGCGTTCAATTGCGTCGTCGCGCTCGCGCCCGCCGTGGCGTCCAGGCCCTAGAATGAGGGCACGCCGGCTCCCGCCGCCGGCATGTCCCCGACGCCCATGCCGAAACGTTCGATCAGCCGTATTCCCCATGTCGTCGAAGCCGTCGCGAAGAAGCCGGTGAAGATCGTGCGCGCGAGCGTCGACGATACCGCCGGCCTGCTCGCCAGCAGCGGCGAATTGAAGCCGGGGCAAGGCCTGATCACGACGATCGTCGCGCTCTCGCTCGGCTTCCTCTGCCTGCTCGGCGTGATCGCGTTCCACTTCCCGCAATACCTGACGACGCCGGAATTGCGGCACCAGTATTCGGTCGACGTCCTGCGCCAGGCGATGTTCATCGCGCTGCTGATCGCCGGCGGCCTGTCGCTGGCGAACATCGTTCTCGGCCGGCGGCGTCACCTGAACCTCGTCGGTTTCGTGCTGGTGCTGGCGGCCGTCGCGCTCGGCGGTTCGCGCGTGCCGGTCGGCGATTTCCCGGACCATACGCCGTACATCGGCCTCGACTGGTTCATCCTCGACCTGCTCGGCTCGACCCTGGTCTTCGTCGCGATCGAGAAGGTGTTCCCGCTGTACAAGGGACAGTCGGTGTTCCGCCGCGAATGGCAGACCGACCTCAAGCATTTCGCGGTCAATCATTTCCTCGTCGGCCTGATCCTGCTGACCGTGAATTTCACGATCCACCACGGCTTCGCGTGGCTGGTCAACAGCGAGTTCCAGCTCGCCGTGCAGCGCATCTGGTTCGTGCCTCAGCTGCTGCTGTGCATCCTCGTCGCCGATCTCGCGCAGTACTGGACGCACCGCGCGTACCACGAGATCCCGTTCCTGTGGAAATTCCACGCGGTGCACCACAGCGCGAAGACGATGGATTGGCTCGCCGGTTCGCGCCAGCACATGCTCGAGATCGTGTTCACGCGCGTGTGCGTGCTGGCGCCGCTGTTCGTGATCGGTTTCAGCGAGGCGGTCATCAACGCCTACATCCTCATCGTCGGTTTCCAGGCCGTGCTGAACCACGCCAACGTGCACGTCCCGTGGGGGCCGCTGAAATACCTGATCGTGACGCCGGACTTCCACCACTGGCACCACGCGTCCGACGACGAGGCGATCGACCGCAACTACGCGGCGCACTACGCGTTCCTCGACCACCTGTTCGGCACCGCGGTGCAGGTGCCGGCGCACAAGCCCTTGCCGGAGAAGTACGGTGTCGTCGGCGACTACATGCCGGACGGCTGGTCCGCGCAGCAGGCGTTCCCGTTCCGCGCCAAGCCGGTGGCCTGAGGCGCCCGCGAGCCCGGGCATCGGCGCGGTCCCTCAGAGCAGCGCGTCGGCGCTTTCGTCCTGCAGCAGGTCGACGCCGCAGACCAGGCTCTCGACCCAGTCGATGAAGCGGCGGATGCTGTCCGCGCCGCGGATCGGCAGGCCGCGCTGCGGCACGATCATGTCGATGTCGAGCCGGCGTGCGCGCTGCGCCCGCCAGCGGCAGGCGTGGTTCGAAGCCATGTGGCGGCGATGGAAGCCCGCCATGCGCGGGACGTGCGCGTGGAAATCCACGACCGGTTCGTACGGCGCACCCGCATCGATCATCGACGCGCCGAGGTCGCCGCTGAACAGGATGCGGCTGACCGGATCATGGAACTGGAAATTGCCGACGCTGTGGAGGAAGGGCGCCGGCACCGCGCGGATACGTAGCGCGGCAGCGCGAGGCTCAGCGGCGTGTGGAGCGGGGCACCGCCCGGATCGATCCGCGCGGACTGGTCGCCGTCGACGATCAGGAACTGGTTCGCCTGCACGCCGTCGTCGCCGCGCACGAGATCGTTGAAGGCGACGCACAGATGGCGCTCGCTGCGGAACAATTCGGTGGCCATCCATTCCCCTGTATGCATGGAGGCGACAGCCGCGTATTTTCGCGGTCGGAACTGCCGCGAAACCGCCGTGCGGCAATGCACCACGCCGATCGGCTAAAATAGGCGGTTGCCCAGGCCCCTACCCAGGAATCCCGCCATGTCCGTCCCCGCCGCCGCGCTCGCGCCCGCCATCGACCGCGAGTACACGCTCGACCACAAGTACACGCGCGCGGAAGGACGCATCTACCTGTCCGGCGTGCAGGCGCTGGTGCGATTGCCGCTGATGCAGCAGATGCGCGATCGCGCCGCCGGCATCAATACGGCCGGTTTCATTTCCGGCTATCGCGGCTCGCCGCTCGGCGGTTTCGACCTGGAACTGTGGAAGGCGAAGAAGCACCTCGCCGCGTCGAACATCGAGTTCCAGCCGGGCCTCAACGAGGACCTCGGCGCGACGATGGTGTGGGGCACGCAGCAGGCGAACCTGTTCCCCGGCGCGAAGTACGACGGCGTATTCGCGATGTGGTACGGCAAGGGTCCCGGCGTCGACCGCTGCGGCGACGTGTTCAAGCACGGCAACGCGGCCGGCACCGGCAAGTTCGGCGGCGTGCTCGCGCTGGCGGCCGACGACCATGCCTGCCGCTCGTCGACCTTGCCGCACGGCTCCGAACTCGAATTCGTGTCCGCGATGATGCCGGTGCTCAATCCGGCCGGCGTGCAGGACATCCTCGACATGGGCATGCTCGGCTGGGCGATGTCGCGCTTCACCGGGCGCTGGGTCGGCTTCAAGACGATCGCCGAGACGGTCGAGTCGAGCGCGAGCGTCAACGTCAATCCGCACCAGCTCGACATCGTGCTGCCGGAAGATTTCATGCTGCCGGACGGCGGCCTCAACATCCGCTGGCCGGATCCGCCGCTGAACCAGGAAATGCGCCTGCACCAGTACGCGGTGCAGGCGGCGACCGCGTTCGCGCGCGCGAACCGCATCGACAAGGTCGTGATCGACTCGCCGAACGCGCGCCTCGGCATCGTCACCACCGGCAAGAGCTATCTCGACGTGCTGCAGGCGCTCGAATACCTCGGCATCAGCGAGGAGATGGCGCGCGACGTCGGCATCCGCGTCTACAAGGTCGGCATGACCTGGCCGCTGGAGCCGGTCGGCATCCGCGAATTCGCGCGCGGCCTCGAAGACATCGTCGTGGTCGAGGAGAAGCGCTCCTTCATCGAGTCGCAGATGAAGGAATATATGTACAACTGGCCGGAAACGCGCCGCCCGCACGTGGTCGGCAAGTACGACGAAGCCGGCAACTGGATCCTGCCGAGCACCAACGAGCTGACGCCGGCGATGATCGCGCTGGTCATCGCCAGGCGCCTCGGCCGCTTCTTCACCAGCGAGGCGATCACCTCGCGCGTCGCCTGGATCGAGGCGAAGGAGAAGGAGCTCACCTTGCCGCGCGCGAACTTCCCGCGCGCCGCGCACTACTGCTCGGGCTGCCCGCACAACACGTCCACGGTGGTGCCGGAAGGCAGCCGCGCGCTCGGCGGCATCGGTTGCCACTACATGGTCACGTGGATGGATCGCAGGACCGACACGTTCACGCAGATGGGCGGCGAAGGCACGACCTGGTGCGGGCAGGCGCCGTTCACCGAGACGAAGCACGTGTTCCAGAACCTCGGCGACGGCACGTATTTCCATTCCGGTTCGCTGGCGATCCGCCAGGCGATCGCGGCCAAGGTCAACATCACCTACAAGATCCTCTACAACGACGCGGTCGCGATGACCGGCGGCCAGCCGGTCGACGGCACCTTGACCGTGCCGGACATCGCGCACCAGGTGCGCAGCGAAGGCGTGCAGGCGATCATCGTCGTCAGCGACGACATCGCGAAGTGGTCGAAGCCTGAAATCTTCCCGGCCGGCGTCGAGTTCGAGCATCGCGACGATCTCGACGCGGTGCAGAAGCGCATGCGCGAGATTCCCGGCACCAGCGTGCTGATCTACGACCAGACCTGCGCGACCGAAAAACGTCGCCGCCGCAAGCGCGGCAAGATGGAAGATCCGAAGAAACGTTTGTTCATCAACTCGCTGGTCTGCGAAGGCTGCGGCGACTGCGGCGAGAAATCGTTCTGCGTCTCGGTGCTGCCGAAGGACACCGAATACGGCCGCAAGCGCGAGATCGACCAGAGCAACTGCAACAAGGACTTCTCCTGCGTGAAGGGCTTTTGCCCGAGCTTCGTGTCGGTGGTCGGCGGCGGACTCAAGAAGAAGAAAGGCAAGGCCGAGGTCGATTTCTCGACCCTGCCGATGCCGGTCGTCGCGACCGATCTCGCGCAGCCGTGGAACATCCTCGTCACCGGCATCGGCGGTACCGGCGTAGTCACGATCGGCGCGCTGATCGGCATGGCCGCCCATCTCGAAGGCAAGGGCAGCACGGTGCTCGACCAGACCGGCCTCGCGCAGAAGGGCGGCGCGGTCACCTGCCACCTGCGCATCGCGAAGACGCCGGACGACATCCACGCCGTGCGCATCGCCGCCGGCGAAGCCGACCTCGTGCTCGGCTGCGACATCGTCGTCGTCAACGACTACTGGGCGCTGTCGAAGATTCGCGCCGGCCGCGCGCACGTCGTGCTGAACAGCTACGAGGCGATGCCGGGCACGTTCACGATGAAGCCGGACCTGCAGTTCCCGGCGCAGCAGATCATCGATGCGGTGAAGACCGCGCTTGATGGCGGCTCGCCGGAACTCGTCGACGCGACGGAACTGGCCACCGCGCTGCTCGGCGACACCATCGCGAGCAATCTCTTCATGCTCGGCTACGCCTGGCAGAAGGGCTGGGTGCCGCTGTCGCACGATGCGCTGATGCGCGCGATCGAACTCAATGCTGCCGCGATCGAGATGAACAAGGCCGCGTTCAACTGGGGCCGCATGGCTGCGCACGATCCGGTTGCCGTGCGCAAGGCCGCCGGCCTGCCGAATCCGCACACGCCGTCCGGTGCGATCCCGCTCGCGTTGCCGGTGCGTCGCGCGGCGTCGGAAGGCGCGGCCGACGCGCTCGACGACGCGACGATCAGCGCTTCGCTCGACGAACGCATCGCGCGCCGCGTCGCGTTCCTGACCGACTACCAGAACGGCGCCTACGCCTCGAAGTACCGCGCGCTGGTCGACAAGGTGCGTGCCGCGGAACAGGCGAAGACGCCGGGCTTCACCACGCTGGCCGAAGCCGTCGCGCGCTACGCGTTCAAGCTGATGGCGTACAAGGACGAGTACGAAGTCGCGCGCCTCTACACCAGCGGCGATTTCGAGCAGCGCCTGAAGGACACCTTCGACGGCGACTACAAGCTGCACTTCAACCTTGCGCCGCCGCTGTTCGCCAAACGCGACGCCGAGGGCAACCTGAAGAAGGCCGAGTACGGCCCGTGGGTGTTCAAGGCGTTCAAGCTGCTGACGAAGATGCGCGGCCTGCGTGGCGGCGCGTTCGACGTGTTCGGCAAGACCGCCGAGCGCAAGATGGAGCGCAAGCTGATCGCCGACTACTTCAAGACCGCCGACGAACTCGTCGCCGGATTGAACGGCGAGAACCACGCGCTCGCGATCGATATCGCTTCAGTACCCGAGCACATCCGCGGCTACGGCCACGTCAAGGAGCGCCACCTCGAGAACGCGATGAAGCGGCAGGACGATCTGCTGTCGGCGTGGCGCAATCCGCGTCCGGATCGCGCGGCAGCCTGATACGCCGGTCCGGCGCGCGCTGCGACGCCCGCGGCCGGACCTGCAGGAAATCCATTCCGTGGCGCACTGCCGGCTCGCCGATCGCGGTCGGCCCCGGACCCGGCCAGCCGACCGTTTCGCGAACGCTCGCGCTGGCCGACGAACGCGTCGTGCGCATCGGTTGCCGATGCGCTTCCGTCCGCGGCCGGCGGCGGGATCGTCGGGCGTCGCTGCGAGGCCGTGCTGGCGGCGCCGGGACAACGCGGGGGATTGGATCGCCGCGGATGCGCAGGCTGTCGTGCAGCGTGCACATGCCCGTCTGGCGCGCTGAAGGCGCGGAATGCGAACCCGGCGATTGTGCTGGACGGAACGCGCCGTGCGCAGGCACGATTGCAGGTTGTCCTGCCGCCGCGAGTCCGCGCATAGTCCATGGATGAGATCAGGTTCCGCCAGCTGCTGGCCCAGAACTGGTCCACGGTGTTCGACAGCCGCACGATCGAGAAGGGTGCCGACTACCTGCGCCGCGGCAACGTGCTCGGCACGCACTACGAGGCGGGCGAGGGCGAAGGCGCGCTGATCGGCATGGTCGAGGGCACCGCGCACGATCCGTACGCGGCCGGCGTGCGCATCCAGTGGGACGGCCAGCGCGCACGCCTCGATACCTACTGCACCTGCCCGCTGCAGTTCGATTGCAAGCACGTCGCGGCGACCGTGCTGTACGTGTTGCGCCAGCAGGCGCCGGGTGCGCAGCCACGGCGCGACATCGCGCCGCCGCCGCCGCAGCTCGGCGCGTGGAAGAACTGGCTGGACGGCTTGCGCGCACCGTCGTCGAACGGCGTCGACGTACCCGTGCGCAGCGGGCGCGTCGATGGAATCGTCGCGCTGCTGCTGCGCACCGACCCGGACGGTGGCGTCATACCGAAGCTGTTGGCGCAACCGGTCAGCGTGAAGCCGGGCAAGCGCGGCGGCTTCGTCGCGCCGCAGCCGTTGCAGCCGAGCGGACTCGATCCGCAGCCGTGGCGTGGTCTGAGCGGCGACGAGTTCCGTCGCGTCGCGGCCCTGCGCATGCGCCGGCGCGTGCATGCGCCCGGCGGCGAGTGGTATGCGCTGGACGGCAAGGACGATGCCGATTTCCTCGTGGAGCAGCTCGCCGCGTTGCCGTGTTTCTTCGAAAAACCGTCCGCCGGCCGGCTCGCGGGCGGAGCGCCGCGAGCGCTGCGCATCGGCTGGGACGCGCGCGAGGACGGCACGCAGAAACTCGCGCTCAGCGTCGACGAGGCGTCGCCGAAGACGTGTCTGCTGCGCATCGACGGTCTCTGGTACCTGGATCCCGCCGCACGCGAACTCGGCCGCGTCGACGGCGACGCGCGACTGGCCGAAGCGGTGCTGCGCTCGCCGCCGCTGCTGCCCGAGCAGGTGCCGTTGCTGATGGAGCGCTGGCAGGACGCGCCCTTGCTCGCCGCGTTGCCGAAACCCGTCGCGACCGGTGCGGTGGAGATCCGCGAGACCGCGCCGACGCCGGTGCTGACCTTGCGCGCGTTCGGCGTGCGCATGAACGGCCTCGCGTACCAGGCCGGCGTGGTGCGGCTCGGCTTCGACTACGGCGGCGTGCGCCTGCCGCACGTGCCCGCTGCGACACGCGAGCGGCGGCGCCAGGACGGGCGCGTCGTCGAGATCGTGCGCGATGCCGCCAGCGAAATCGCAGCGGTCGAGCGCCTCGAAGGCATCGGCCTCGAGGCGGCCGAGATCTTCGGCCGCGTCGAAGGCGTCGCGCGCGACGCGCTCGACGAGAACGACTTCGTGCTCGAACACGGCCGCCAGCGCCTGGCCGGCGCCGATCAGGTGTTCGCGCTGACGCCGCGCCTGCGCGATCTCGGTTTTCGCCTCGAATCCGCCGACGGTTTTCCGTTCGACCTGCTCGACGAACCGGATGCCGACGCGTGGGTCGCCGAGGTCGAGGAATCGGGCAATCCCTGGTTCGACCTGCGCCTCGGCATCGACATCGGCGGCGAGTGCATCGACCTTCTTCCGGTGCTGCAGCGCCTGCTCGCCGATCCGGCGTTCCCGCTGGCGCCGCGCAAGGGCGAGGCGGACGACGCGGTCTGGCTGGTGCCGATCGACGCGCGTCGGCGCGCGCCGTTGCCGCTGGCCAAGCTGCGCCAGTTGATCGAACCGCTGCTCGAATGGCTGCAGGACCCGCGCCACGAGCACGACGGCGCGTTGCGCCTGCGCCGCGCGCAGGCCGACGTGGTCGAACGGCTCGCGCACGGGATGGAACGCCCGTGGCTCGGCGGCGAGCGCCTGCGCGCGGAACTCGAGCGCCGGCGCGCGCCGCGCGAGCCGGCGCTCGAGCCGGACGGTTTCCGCGCGACTTTGCGTGGCTACCAGCGCGACGGCCTCGCATGGCTCGGTTTCCTCGCCGATGCCGGCCTCGGCGGCATCCTTGCCGACGACATGGGTCTCGGCAAGACCGTGCAGGTGCTCGCGCACCTGCTCGCCGAGAAGCGGCGCGGGCGGCTCGACCGGCCCGCGATGGTGATCGCGCCGACCAGCCTGGTCGGCAACTGGCGCGACGAGGCCGCGCGCTTCGCGCCGGACCTGTCGGTGCTGGTCGTGCACGGCCCCGAGCGCAGCGGCTTGCACGCGCGGATACCGCAACACGACCTCGTCATCACGACGTATCCGCTGCTGCTGCGCGACCGCGACGAACTCGTCGCGCACGACTATTCCGTGCTCGTGCTCGACGAGGCGCAGGCGATCAAGAACGCGAAGAGCCAGGCGGCGAAGGTCGTGCGCGAGCTGAACGCGCGCCAGCGCATCGCGATGACCGGCACGCCGCTGGAAAACCACCTCGGCGAGCTGTGGGCGCAGTTCGACGCGGTCGAACCCGGCCTGCTCGGCAACGACAAGCACTTCACGCGCTTCTTCCGCACGCCGATCGAGAAACACGCCGACGTCGAACGCCGCGAGCGCTTGCAGCGCCGCATCGCGCCGCTGCTGCTGCGCCGGCGCAAGGAAGACGTGCTGACCGAACTGCCGCCGAAGACCGAGATCGTGCGCCGCATCGAACTCGAAGGCGACCAGCGCGAACTTTACGAGGCGTTGCGCCTGACCCAGCACGAGCGCGTGCTGGAAGAGGTGCGCAAGCGCGGTCTCGCGCAGAGTGGCATCGTCGTGCTCGATGCGCTGCTGAAGCTGCGCCAGGCGTGCTGCGATCCGCGCCTGGTCAAGCTCGAAGGCGCGAAGCGCGCGCAGGAATCGGCCAAGCTCGACTACCTGATGGAACTGCTTGAAAGCCTGGTCGACGAAGGGCGCCGCGTGCTCGTGTTCAGCCAGTTCGCCGAAATGCTCGCGCTGATCGCCGAGACGCTGAAGGAACGCAAACTCGATCATCAATCGCTGACCGGCGAAACGCCGGGCACCGCGCGCGCTGCGCTGGTCGAGCGCTTCCAGTCGGGCAAGGTGCCGCTGTTCCTGATCAGCCTGAAGGCCGGCGGCGTCGGCCTGAACCTGACCGCGGCCGACACCGTGATCCACTACGACCCGTGGTGGAACCCGGCCGTCGAGGCGCAGGCGACCGACCGCGCGCACCGCATCGGCCAGGACAAGCCGGTATTCGTCTACAAGCTGATCTGCGCCGGCACCGTCGAGGAGAAGATCCAGGCGCTGCAGCAGCGCAAGGCCGATCTCGCGCAGGCGGTGCTCGACGGCGGCAGCACGCAGGCCGCGCGCTTCGAGGAGACCGACCTCGCCGAGTTGTTCGCGCCGTTGTAGCCGCATCGGTCACCAGGTCGGATAGCGCAGAACGGCACCGGTATCTTCCCCGCTCGGCGCGAGCGCGAGGCCGAGCGCGATCTCGCCGAGATAGCCGGGACTGTGGTCGCCGGTCGCGCGCAACTGCAGCCGTCGATCCTCGCAGCCGGCGAACCACGCATCGTCGCCGTTGCGCGTGTCGCGCACGCCATGGGTGGCGTAAGGCGCGCGCGCATGCACCGCGTCGCTGACCGCGTCGTCGAAGAACAGGTCGGTCGCGTACGTGAAGCTCGCGTGGCCGAAGCCGTCGTAGTAGCGCGCACCGAGGTGGATGTGCACGGCGCGCCCGGGTTGCCAGCCGGGATAGATCGTCCGGAACATCACGATGCCGTCGGCGTCGCTGAACTGATGGCCGCGCAGCCAACTGCGACCGGCACCCTCGAGCATGTGCGGCGCCGAATAGCGCCCCTGGCTGTCGCAGTGGCACAGCTCGATCTGCACGCCGGCCAACGCGGCGTGGCTCGGCGTGCTGGTGCTGTAGACGCGGATCGAGAGATACAGCGGCAGGCCTTCGACGTGTCGCGTCGAATCGGCATCCACGGTGAGGTTCGAGCGATGCAGCCGCGCGTCGCTGCGGTAGCGTCCGTGGCAGAGCAGCGGCGACGCTTCGCACGACGGCGGCGCGACCGCGCGTCGCACGCCCGGCGTCGGCTGCCGCAGCGTGCTCGGCGTCGTTGCGCCATGGTCCTGGTGCGAAAATCCGTGGTTGCCGCCGTCGAACATGTTCATCGTATGGGTCTCCGCCGTGCGCGCTGTGCGCACGGATCACGGGACGGAGGAGCGAGAGGAGGCACGTTGCCTCGCGCTCCCGTCGCCTGCCGGCGTCGCGCCGGCAGAACGGTAGGCAAGGGCTGTCACGGCTTGTCGCCGTTTCCGGGCGCTGGCGGTGCATCGGCGCCCGGCAGCGGCGGACGGCCGTCGCCGCCGGGGCGCCCGCCTGGCCTGCCGCCGCGCGGGCCATGGCCGTCATCGCGGCCGGGTCCGGGCCCGCGATGCGAGAGTTGCCATTCGGCGTAGCTGCGGAAGCCGTCGTCGCCGAGCAGCCTGCGCACGCGTTCGCTGCTCTGGTCGTCGATGCGTTCGTGTTCCGCGCGATCCTTGCTGCGCTGCGCCTCGAACGCGTCGTGCGAGCGGCGGTTCGCCGCATCGTGCGCGTCGCGGCGCTCGATCAGGATCTTGCGCAGCTCGATCTGCTGGGCCGCGGTCAGGGACGGGATCGTCGCCAGCATTTCCGCCGAAGGCGCAGGCGGTCCGGGCGGCGCGAACTGCGCATGCGCGACGGCAATGCAGGATGCCGCGAGCAGCACGGCCAATGCGGTGCGCGAGGGGAAATGCGAGGGACGGATCGTGAGGCGGGACATGTGGACTCCGGGTCGATGCGGCCAGGCGGCCGATGCAGCGCAATCTGCCTGCGGAAGTTGCAGCGCCTGCGCAGACATCGTGGAGAAACCGAGGAGATCGCCCCGCGCCTGTTTGCGCGGTGCGCGCGTGGCCGTATCGTGCCGGCATGCGCCTTCGACTCTGGCATCGCCTGTTCCTCGCGTTCGCCGCGCTCAGCGTGCTGGCGCTGGCCGGTCTTACCGCGTGGCAGCAGCACGCGTTCCGCAACGGATTCCTCGCCTACCTCGATGGCGTCG
>Ga0153956_1000708_pt1 | contig 34674 bp, 29 predicted proteins | sample TSFL040MetaG_FD_104704 | JGI IMG/M metagenome (GOLD analysis project Ga0153956, IMG submission 104704) | Attine ant fungus gardens microbial communities from Florida, USA - TSFL040 MetaG | ecosystem: Host-associated > Fungi > Mycelium > Unclassified | place: USA: Florida, Wekiwa Springs... | reverse complement strand
TGATCGTAGCTGTGCGATGTCACGTCCTTGTCGAGATAGGCCAATTCCGCGGGGACATTGCGGAACCATGTGATGCCGATGGCGAGAACCACACGGCGCGCCTGGATGTGGCGGCCATCTTCCAGCGTCAGCGCGAAGCCCGCATCCGATGCTTCGAGATTGGTGACATCGACTTCTTCGAGAGTCGGCACATAGGTTTCGCGGAACCAGCCGGCATATTGGAGAAAGAGATCCAGCGAGATCGGCAGCGCCGTATCCGCGTAAGGAATGCCGCGCGCTTCGCAATAGGCCTTGAGCGTGGAGTCCTTGGAAGGGTGCGAGAGGCAGGAGCCGAAGCCTTCGGACTTCAGCAGCATGTCCTTGGGCATGTGATTGCGCCAGGTGTCGAGCGCCCGGCCGAAGATGCGGAAAGAGACGCCGCGCGCCGCAAGCTGGGCGGCCAGCGACAGGCCATAAGGACCGGCGCCGATGATCGCGACCTCGCAATCGGCAGCGGGCTTTTGCGCGCTGCGGGAGGCAATTCCTTTGTACGGAGTCCGCGCCAGAACGGGACGCACCGCTCTGACGTCTTCAAAATCGACACTGGTCATGGGCAAACCTGTTCCAATACGGCACAGCACCGGGATTTTTGCCCCGAAGCCGCACGCTTTTTCCGCGCTCGGTCAGATTCATCCAAGGCTCATGCCAGAGGCCCCATTCACCGATGATTGACGCGATGCCCGACATAGTGGGGCCATGACCGTTAAGGTGTTGCTTGTCACAACCGTGCGCTGGCCTTCCGCAGGCCGGCTGGCCGGCGCGTTCGCCGCAACGGGGTGCGCCGTCGACGCCTTGCTGCCCTCAGGCCACCCCGCCGCGCGCAGCCGTTATTTCGAGCACGTTTATGGCTACCGACCCCTCAGCGGTGTCTCCTCTTTCGTGGATGCGGCGGAGCGATCGCATAGCGATGTCGTCCTGGCGCTCGACGACCGGGCGACCGCGCTGCTCATCCGTGCACGCGAACGGGCACCCGACCACATCGCCGCACTGGTCGGTCAATCTCTCGGCTGCACGAAGAACTACACGCAACTCATGTCGCGCAGCGGCTTCATCGCGGCGGCGCGCCAAGCCGATATCCGCACGCCACTGACATGCGCGATCGAAAGCGAAGCCGATCTCGAAGATGCGATCCGCCGGATCGGCTTTCCCGCCGTGCTCAAGGCGGACGGCACATGGGGCGGCGATGGCGTCGTCATCGTGCATGACCGCGACGAGGCGCTTCTCGCATGGTGCCGCCTTTCCAGCCCCCCATCGCTTTTGCGCAGCGTGGTGCGGGCCGTGCGCCGTTCCGATGCGCATTTCCTGCGCGCCGCGCTCGATGCGCAACCGCCGGCGATCAGCATGCAGCAATTCATCGCCGGAACGCCGGCAACGACATCCTTCGCCTGCTGGCAGGGAAAGCTTCTCGCCGCCAATCATCTGGAAACGCTCGCATCGACGGAAGCCAATGGTCCGGCCAGCGTGCTTCGCCGCATCGAAAGCGAAGAGATGGAGCAGGCGGCTTCGCGTCTCGCCGCCCATTTCGAATTGAGCGGACTTCATGGCCTTGACTATGTGCGTGACGATCAAGGCCAGGCCCATCTCATCGAGATCAATCCGCGCAGCCCGCAGACGAGTTATCTCAGCTTCGGCGCGGGGCATGATCTTGTTTCCGCGCTCGCGGCGCGGGTCGATGGCCATGCGCGGCCGCCGCGCCCGCGCGTGGCCAGTGACGTCGTCGCGCTGTTTCCGCAGGAGTGGATGCGCGATCCGGCCAGCCCTTATCTGACCAGCGCCTTCCACGACGTGCCGTGGGACGATCCGGCCCTGATCCGGGCCTGGATGGAATCACAACAGGCCCGTCCGGCGCTCGAAAAATGGCGGACTTTCATGGCCAACACCCCGCAGGGCGCGGGCCTGGCGGCCCAGTCCTAACGCCAGTCTTAATGATTGTTTGCACTACCTCTCGTTAACCATTCCGCAGTGGCTGGCGGGGTTAAATCCGCCTGTCTGGCTTTGGGAATATCCGGGTTTTCCGAAGTGTCACGACGGTACTGAGGCGATGGCGGTTTCATCTTCTTCCACATCTGCCGGCGCGCAAGCGTCCGGAGAGAACGGCGCTGGCGTATTCCGCTTCAGCGATCTTGTTCGCGTGGGCGCCGAGCGCATGGCGCTGATCCTCACCACCGCCACCGTCATCGTTGCCGCCACCATCGTCGCGCTTCTGTTGTGGCCTTCGACCTATTCCGCCTCCACGCTGGTGATGCTCGATCAACGCACCAACAGCGTCGCCTCCAGCACCGCCGTGCTGTCGTCGTTGCCGACCGATCCGGTGTCGGTGCAGAACCAGATCCAGATCATCACGTCGCGCGATCTCGCCGCGCGGGTCATCGCCGATCTGAAACTCTATGAAGACCCCGAATTCGCCAAGCCCAATGCGATCACCGGCGAGATGCCCAGCGCCGATGCGGTGATCGACAATTTCGAACGCCATCTGACCGCGGAAGCCGTGGGACTTTCGACGACGATCAACATCACCTTCAAATCCAGCGACGCGAAGAAGGCGGCTACCATCGCCAACGCCATCGCTTCGGCCTATCTCGCCGATCAGGTGAATTTCGAAGACGAAGCGACCCGCAACACCACGACATGGCTGCTTGACCGCATCCATTCGCTCGCGCGCCAGGTGCAGGGCGCGGAAATGGCCGTGCAGCAATATCGCGCGCAGAACAATCTCAACGACACCAGCGCCGGCGACTCGCTGATCGACCAGCAACTCATTGCGCAGAACGCAGCGCTGGTCGCGGCGAAATCCGATCTGGCGCAGAAGCAGGCGATCTCCTCGCATGTGAATTCGATGATCGCCACCGGACAAGGCGCGGACGTCTCGCAGGTCGTGTCCTCGCCGCTGATCATCCAGTTGCGCGCGCAGGAAGCCGAATTGCTGCGTCAGGAAGCGCAACTCTCCTCCAAATACGGTCCGCGCCATCCCAAGATGATGGACATCGAATCCCAGAAGGAAAACCTGCAGGACAAGATCACGCAGGAAGCCGCGCGTGTGGGCGGTTCCGCCTCGAACGATGTCGCCGTGGCGCGCGCCAATGTTGGTTCGCTTGCGGCAAGTTTGAAGGCGCTCGAAAAGAACGCCAGCTCGGACAGCCTCAAGCGCGTGAAACTGAAAGCCCTTGAGGCCAACGCGACGTCCACCCGGACCATGTACGAAGCCTTCGTCACGCGCCTGCGTGAGACGCAAGGCGCGGTGGGCCTTCCCAGCGCGCGCGTGATTTCCACCGCCGCTGTGCCGGCGCATCCCAGTTCGCCCAAGCGCACACTGATTGCGGCTGCGTCCATTCCTGTTGGACTTCTCATCGGCTTGCTGCTGGCGCTGCTCGCGGAGCGCAACAGCGTCGCCACCGAATATCGCCCGCGCGCCACTTTCCGCCCCGCCGTTGCCACCGCTGCGCCGGTTGTCGATCCGCTGCGTGGTGCGCCAGTGATCGGCGAAATTCCGGATTATCAATCCCTGCGCGCCGCCGATGTCGTGATCGATCGGCCCTACGATTCCTATTCGCGTTCCGTCGAGCAACTGCTCGGCCGTCTGGCGCCGCACACGCGCGGCAATGGCGGCAAGGTCATCGCGCTTACCGCCGCCGATCAGGGCGAAGGCCGCACCGCGCTGGCGACGGCTCTGGCGCGTGCTGCCACACAGCGCGGGCTTCGCGCCATCGTCATCGACAGCGATTTCAATCTGCCCCGCGCCGCGCAAGCGATGGGCCTCGCGCAAGGCGATCTCGGATTGCAGGACGTGTTGTCCGGCACGTCACCGCTCAGCCAGAGCCTCGCGCGCGATACGCGCTCGAATGCCTTGCTGCTTTCGCCCGCGCGCCTGCATTCGCCCAACGCGCAATTCCTGAACACCCTGCCGCAGCTTATCGCCTATCTGAAGCGCAGCTTCGATCTGGTCATCGTGGATTGCCCTGCGCCAGACACGGCCAGCGCCTCGCGCTATTTCCTGCCGCTCAGCGATGCCGCCGTGCTGCTGGTGCGCTGGCAATCGACGCCGCGCGCGGCCGTGGCGCAGACCATAGACACGCTGTCGGCCCTTCGCGTTCCCGCAACGGGCGTGGTTTTCGCGCGCTAAACGCGCATATCGCGCCTGCCTATAATTCGCTGGCTGGAACCGCCTTACCCTCTATAGTCGCGGCCCATGAGACGCGATCCTTCCGCCCCTTCGGGCACCGTTCACCGCCGCACCATCGAAAGCAAAGTTCTGAAAAAGGAAACGCTCGGCGATCCCACGCAGCGTCTGATCGATATCTATATTCCCGCCGGGCATGACGGGCGCGGCCTTCCGCTGCTGGTCGATATCGTGGGTTTCACCGCCGGCGGTCCGGCGCATACCAACTGGAAGAATTTCGGCGAGAACCTGCCCGAGCGTCTGGACCGTCTGATCGCAAGCGGCGCGATGCCGCCTTGCGTCGTCGCTTTCCCCGATTGCTTCACCAGGCTCGGCGGCAACCAATATATCAACAGCGAAGGCACCGGCCGCTGGGCCGATTTCCTGATGGAAGAAGCGGTGGCGTCTGTCGAAAAAGAATTCGGCTGCGGCGGCAAAGGCAAGCGCGGCATCTTCGGCAAAAGCTCCGGTGGTTATGGCGCGATGGTGCATGCGCTGCTCTATCCGGATTTCTGGTCGGCGGCGGCGGTGCATTCCGGCGACATGGGCTTCGATCTGATGTACCGCCATGAATTTCCCGTCGTGTTGCGTGCGCTGGCGGCCGTCGGCGGCAAGCCAAAACCCTGGCTGGAGAAATTCTTCGCGGCGCAAAAGACGAAAGACTCCGACATCCACATCATCATGATGCTGTGTCAGGCCGCCACATTCGATCCGGACACCAGCGAGTTCATGAATATCCGCCTGCCGGTCGATCCGCACACTTGCGAATTCATCGCCGAGCGCTGGCAGAACTGGCTGAACTGGGACCCACTCGTCATGGCGCAAAAGCGCGCCGACGATCTCAAGAAATTGAAGATGCTTTATATCGATTGCGGCGACACCGACCAGTACAACCTCGTTTACGGCGCGCGCCGCATGCATGCCCTTCTGGAACAGCGCGGCGTCGCGCACACCTATGAAGAATTCCCCGACAACCACTCTTCCGTCGATTACCGGATGGACAAGAGTCTTCCCCTGCTCGTAAAGGCGCTTTCGCAATGATGGACACGAACAAGCTCAAAAAATTCTGCGACACGCAGTGGGATGAATCCGTCATCCCCTCGATCACCGATTACATCCGCATTCCCAACAAGTCGCCCGCTTTCGATCCCAAATGGGCCGAGCACGGTTTCATGGATAAGGCGGTTGCGCTGATGGAGGCCTGGGCGCGCGACAAGATCAAAGCCTTCAAGGGCGCGACGCTGGAGGTGATCCGCCTGGAAGGCCGCACGCCGCTGATCTTCATCGACCTGCCGGGCAACAAGAACGACGATACCGTCCTTCTCTACGGCCATCTCGACAAGCAGCCGGAGATGAAAGGCTGGTTCGAAGGCTTCGGCCCGTGGGAGCCGCGCCGCGACGGCGACAAGCTTTATGGCCGCGGTTCCGCCGATGACGGCTATGCAATCTATGCGTCGATCACCGCGCTCTTGGCGCTCAACGACCAGAACATTCCGCGCGCGCGTTGCGTGATCGTGATCGAGGCTTGCGAAGAATCCGGCAGTTACGATCTTCCTTTCTATATCGACCATCTCGCGGATCGGCTCGGTCAGCCGTCGCTGGTGGTGTGTCTGGATTCCGGTTGCGGCAATTACGATCAGCTATGGCTCACCACCTCGCTGCGCGGCATCGCGATGGGCGTGTTGAACGTGCGCGTGCTCACCGAGGGCGTGCATTCGGGCGATGCGTCCGGCATCGTGCCGTCGTCCTTCCGCATCACGCGAAACCTGCTGTCGCGCGTCGAAGACGAAGCGACCGGAGCGATCAAGCTGCAGGATCTTTATGTTCAGGTGCCGCCGCAGCGCATCGAGCAGGCGAAACAGGCGGCGAAGATTCTGGGCAAGGAAGTCTTCAACAAACTGCCCTTCGCCGGCGCCACGCGCCCGATGTCGGAAGACCTCACCGATCTGGTGCTCAATCGCACATGGCGTCCGCAGCTCGCGATCACCGCGATCGACGGTTATCCGCTGCCGGAGAATGGCGGCAATGTGCTGCTGCCCTATTCTTCCACCAAGCTCTCCTTCCGTTTGCCGCCGACCGCCAATGCCGACAAAGCGACGGCGCTGATCAAGAAGACATTGGAATCCGATCCACCCTATGGCGCGGAGGTGGAGTTCGATGCCGAACATGGCCAGTCGGGATGGGAAGCGCCCAAGCTTGCAAGCTGGCTGGAGAAATCCGTCGAGACCGCATCGCAAATGGCGTTCGGCAAACCGGCCGCTTATATGGGCGAAGGCGGCAGCATTCCGTTCATGGGCATGCTAGGCGAGAAATTTCCCAAGACGCAATTCGTCATCACCGGCGTGCTGGGCCCGCATTCCAATGCGCATGGCCCCAACGAATTCCTGCATGTGCCGACAGCGAAGAAGGTCACCGCCTCCATCGCGCAAATCGTTGCCGATCACTTCGCGCGCGATTGAGATTTTTCCGAGTTATTTCAAAAACTTAACGACCCAGACCATCTAGTACAAAGCCCCGCCCGAAAAGCGGGGCTTTTCCACTTTCGCGTGAATTGCGGCGGTCTCTCCGTCATGCACAATTCGCGCAGCACAAAAAAATCGCGGGGAGATTCGGTATGAACAAACACACGCTGCGCGGCGCGCTTGCGGCATTGCTGCTTGTGGGCACCGGCACGCTGGCGCTCGCTGCGGACAAGCCGGTTTACGGCGCATGGGGTTTCGATTCCGCCGGCATGGACAAATCCACCACGCCCGGAAACGACTTCTTCCGTTATGCGAATGGCACCTGGCTCGACAGCCATCCGATTCCCGCCGACAAGCCCGCCGTGACATTGCGTCTGGAAATGACGGATCGCACCGAAGGCCGCCTGCACGACATTCTGGAAGCCGCCGCCGCGAAGGCAACACATCAACCCACCGATCTCGAAGGCAAGGCGGGCGCGTTCTACAAAGCGTTCATGGACGAGGCGCATGTCGAGCAGCTCGGCGCCAAACCGATCCAGCCCGAACTCGACGCCGTGCGCAAAGCCAAAAGCCGCGAGGCGCTCGCGCAATTGATGGGCCGCAACAATTCGGATTTCGAGGCCTCGCTCTACAATGTCAGCATCGATATCGATCTGAAGGATCCGAACAAATACGCGATCTATCTGTCCCAGAGCGGGCTCGGCCTGCCGGACCGCGACTATTATCTCGAAAAGAATTTCGCGCCGGCCAAGGCGAAATATCAGGCCTATGTCGCGCAACTTCTCAAACTGATCGGCTGGAAGAATGCCGATGCGCGCGCGAAGGATGTGGTGGCTTTTGAAACCAAGATCGCCAATGCCAGTTGGACCAAGGTTCAGGAACGCGATCTGAACGCGATCTACAATCCGGTGAACACCGCCGACCTGCACACCTTCGCACCCGGCTTCAACTGGGATGTCTTCACCAAGGAGGCAGGCCTTGGCCGCATCAATCGCGTGATTGTGGCGGAGAAGACAGCGTTCCCGAAACTCGCCGCGATCTACGGCACCGCGCCGCTGGAAACGATCAAGGCGTGGCAAGCCTTCCACATCGCCGACAATGCCGCGCCCTATCTCTCCAAAGCGTTCACCGACGCGTATTTCGACATGCACGACAAGGCGCTGTCCGGTCAGGCGCAACAGCGCGTGCGCTGGAAGCGCGCGATCACGGCGGTGAGTGGCGATGATTTCGGCGTCGGCGCCCGCTTCGGCACGTTCGGCACGATGGGCTTTGGCGTGGGCCAGCTCTACACCGCCAAATGGTTCGGGCCGGACTCGAAGGCCAAGATCGAGGCCTTGGTGCACAATCTTCTCGCCGCCTATCGCGTGCGTTTGCAGAATCTGGACTGGATGAGCGAGGCCACGAAAGTCGAAGCGATCAAGAAGCTCGACACTTACACGATCAAGGTCGGCTATCCGGATCATCCGCGCGATTATTCCGGCCTTGTCGTCACCGATGACGATGTCGTCGGCGATGTGCGCCGCGCCGGCGCCTTCGACTGGGCGTTCTATCTCGGCCGCTACAACGGCCCTGTCGATCGCAGCGACTGGCAGATGACGCCGCAAACCAACGATGCCTATAACGGCTCGCTGCGCGACATCGTTTTCCCGGCGGGCATTCTTCAGGCGCCGATCTTCGATGCGAACGCCGATCCCGCGATCAATTACGGCGCGGTGGGCGGCGTCATCGGTCACGAACTCACGCACGGCTTCGACGACGAAGGCCGCAAGATCGACGCCGAGGGCCGTCTGCGCGATTGGTGGACGAAGGACGATGCGGCGAAGTTCGAAGCGCGCGCAAAAGCGCTGGGCGCGCAATATTCGAGCTTCGAGCCGCTGCCCGGCGTGCACGTGAACGGCGATCTGACGATGGGCGAGAACATCGCCGATCTCGGCGGCGTGACCTTGGCGCTGGACGCCTATCATGCCTCGCTGAAAGGCAAGCGCGCCCGCAAGGTCGATGGGCTGACCGGCGATCAACGGGTCTTCCTCGGCTGGGCGCAGGCGTGGCGCGGCAAAGTGTCGGACGATTATCTGAAGAAGCAGGTCGTCAGCGATCCGCATAGCCCGCGGCAGTTCCGCGTCAACGGTCCGGTGCGCAATGTCGATGCCTGGTATGACTCTTTCGAGGTTAAGCCGACCGACAAGCTCTACATCGCGCCGGACAATCGCGTGCACATCTGGTGACGGAGCCTTTATCCTGCCGGGCCGTTGCACAAAGCGACGGCCCGAAGGATGAACACCATGCATGACCGGCTGCGGGAATTTGCGAATGCCGACGAGATGGTCGCGCGGCTCGCGGACGACATCGTTGCCCGGCTGAAATCCGCCGTCGAACTTCGCGGCCACGCCAGCCTCGTCGTCTCCGGCGGAACGACACCCGGCGCGTTGTTCGACGTTCTGTGCGAACGCGATGCACCTTGGGACAAAATCTGGATCACATTGTCGGACGAACGCTGGATTGCGCCCAGCGAGGACGGCAGCAATGAAAAGCTGGTGCGCACCCGCCTCCTGCGCGGCAAAGCGGCGAGCGCGCATTTCGTTGGCATGAAAACCGATGACGCGAAGCCGGAAGACGCGCAAGCAGCGGTCGATGCCGCGATCTCAGCGATGCCACGCCCTTTCGATGTCATGCTGCTGGGCATGGGCGATGATGGCCACACCGCCTCGCTCTATCCCCGCGCCCCCGAATTGAAGGCGGCGCTCGACACCAAAGCGCCCGCGCTGGTCCATGCCGTTCACGCGCAAAATGCAGCGGCGACGGGCGACCGGATGACGCTCACGCTGCGAACGATCCTGGATTCGCGCTGGATCGTCCTGCTCATCAAGGGTGCAGAGAAGATGAAAACCTATCGCGCTGCGGAAAGCGGGACAGATGTGCCGGAGATGCCGGTGCGCGCCGTGCTCGGACAGGCCGATGTGCCGGTCGAGGTTTTCTGGGCACCGTGAGGGGATGAAATTTCAGAAAGAAAGCCGCGAACTTTCGACAGTCTCCCTGCGCTCCCCTTACGGAGCTTCGGGAGACACCTTTCGCGCCTCGCTCCGCTTCGATGCGGAGTTTGGACCGGCAGATGATGATGCGTTTTGAAAAGTGGCCTGCCACCCGAAGCTCCGCAAGGAACGAAGGGTGGCGCACCCGAAAGGATTCGAACCTCTGACCCCCAGATTCGTAGTCTGGTGCTCTATCCAGCTGAGCTACGGGTGCCTGTCCACAAGGGCGCGCAACCTATTCATCGGGCTTGGCAATAGCAACCCTTTTGGGACCGTTTGGGAACCGTCCGGGCGATGCGCCGCAAGGACCGCGTAACCATCCCGGCAGCTTTCGGGTCGCACCTGCCAAGTCCCCGTGCCGCCCACGTAATTTCCCCCAACCTGCATGCTCACGCGGTCTTGTCGGGGCCTGATTGCGTAGTTAAGACTGGCAGCGCCCGCCTTGTCGTTCTTGAGGTTTGGGCTGGGGCAATGCGTTCGGGCGCGGATCAGCGCCGGGGGGCGGATCAAACCGCCCGAGCGGAGACAAAGCAGATGTTGAGAATTGCGGACTCGCGGCGGGTTTTGACGCTGATCCTGGCAGCGACGGCACTTGGCCTTGCAAGCTGCGGCAGCATCGATGATGCGATGTTCGGCAGCGATTCCGGCAGCGACCAATCCGCACCAGCAGCCTCCGACAGCGCAACACCCGGAACGCTTCCCTCCGCCAGCACCGAGACTGCGGCTCCCTCATCCATGCCGGGAACGCTTCCGGGCGGCGGCGCAAGCGTTGCGGCCGGCCCCTCCATTTCCATCACGCCCGTGACGATCGAACCGGGTACGGATACCGGCACCGCCGTCGGCCAAAAGGTCGCGCAACTCCGCTCCGATGTGTCCGGCCTGCAGGACAAGATCGTGGCCAATGCCCAGCAGCTCGCGACCTTGCGCGGCCAGGCCGGTGCGTCGTCCAGCGCCTATCACGAATCCAAGGCGCGCATCACCACGCACCTGCAAATGGGCACCACCCGCGGCAACCCGGAACTGGTGGCCCAGTGGAACTCCGCACAATCCTCGCTCGACGAGCTGACCACCAACATCAACGCGCTCAACGCGCTGGGCACGGCGGTTTCCGCCGATGCGTCGCGCGCGCATTTCGATCTGGACACGATCCAGTCCACCTACAATGTCTCCGGCGCGGTGGATGAAGATCACCGCCAGCTTTCGGTGCTGGAAGACGAGACGGACCAGACCGTGGTGCTGATCGACCGGCTGATGCGCCAGATCTCCGCGGACGTGCAGCGCCAGACCGCCTATGTCGCCAATGAGCGCGCCAACCTCACCACCTTGGCCAGCGCCATCAAGAATGGCGAGCTTTATGGCTCCGAACTCGGCGCGCCGATGCTCGCATCCACCTCGGCGCCGGCAAGCTATGGCGCGACGCCGAGCGGTGCGGCGCTTGTCACCATCCGCTTCGATCACGCGGGCGTGGAATATCAGCAGATCCTCTACACCGCGCTGAGCCAGGCTTTGCAGGCACGCCCGGGCGCGGGCTTCGACATCGTTGGCGTTTCGCCCACGCGCGGCACGGCTTCGGCGGTGCAACTCGCGCAATCCAGCGCCCGCCGCCATGCGCAGGATGTTATGCGCTCGATGACCGATATGGGCGTTCCGGCGACCCGCCTCGGCATCTCCTCGGCGACCGATCCGTCGATCTCATCCAGCGAAGTGCGCGTCTTCGTGCGCTGAGTTTTTCGGACCCCGACAAACAAAAAGGGCGCGGCTTCCACCGCGCCCTTTCTTTTTGCTTTGCGCGACCTCAATGCGCGGGCTGCAATTCCTTTGTCAGGAACGCGGCGCCGGCCTTGTCGGCCTGATCCCAGGAGATATGCCGCAGGAAGCCATGGATCTCATTCGGGATGACCATTTCTTCGTAATAGATGTGATGCGCATCCAACCTGCGCGCCAGATCGATGGTCTGCGCGAAGGGCACGTTGCGGTCGTCATCGCCCTGAATCAGCAACACCGGCGACTTCCAAGTGTCGATGCTGGAGTCGGGCGATGCTTCGAACGCAACCTTCAAGGCCTGCTCGTAATCGCCTTTCTCGAAGCGCGGCTTGGGCTTTGCGACCCAATCGGTGAGCTGCGTCCAGTCATGCACGCCGTGATAATCCACGCCCGCCTTGAAGACATCGGAGTTTCGCGCCAACCCCATCGCGGTGAGATAACCGCCATAGGAGCCACCCCAAATGCCGATGCGGTTGGCATCGACGCCCGGCACCTTCTGCAGAAACTTCGCACCGGCCAGAACGTCCTGATATTCGGCAGCGCCAGCAGGTCCCGCATTGTCGGGATGGTGGAAGGCGTGGCCATAGCCGATGCCGAGCCGGTAATTCACCGACAGAACGGTGAAGCCATGCGCGGCGAGATATTGGTTCACCGCGTAGCTGTTGGAGTAGTAGTCCATGTAATGCCAGCCCAGCAGCATCTGCCGCGGCGGGCCGCCATGCACGAAGATGACGCCCGGCTTGGTCACGCCATCATCGCGCTGGAAGAGCTGGCCATGAATGGTCAACCCGTCCGGCGATTGGAACGTGACTTTCTTCGGCACCACCAAGGCATCAAGCGGGAAATCGCGCGGCAAGGTTCCGCCCTTCAGATCGCGCTCGCCTTTTCCATCCATGCCGACGGTCGCGACGGAGAAGGGACGTTTCGCACCGGCGGAAACAAACGCCACCGTGCTCGCGCTGGTGACGACCGGCGACGTTTCCAACCCGTCGCCGGATGTAAGCGCCGCGGGAGTCGCTGCATCCACCGGCACGCGGAAGATGTGGCGGCGATCATCGTCATTCTGATCGCTGCCCGTATTGGCGCTGTAGATCATGAAGCGGCCATCGCGGCTTTGCGCGACGTCCTCGACCATGAAGCTGCCCGCTGTGAGCAACGTGGCATCGCCCCCGTCCACCGGCACCGAATACAGATGCGGCCAGTTGTCGAGATCGGCGAGGAAGACGAGGCGATTGCTCGCGGCCCAATGCAAATTCGCATTGCCCGCCGTCTCCGGATAGGAGCCCAGCAACGTGTCCGGGCTTTGCCAAACCTTGTGGCCCGCACCCGAATTGGCGTCCGCGATCCAGATCGACCAGGGATGCGGAATTTCTTTCAAGATCGGCTCGGGCGCGCCACCTCTGCCGGGCTGGCGCACATAAGCGATCTGATTGCCGTCTTTGGACCATTCGAACCCATCGTCACGGCCGGTGGACGGTGCGAGATAGAGAAGCGGCGTGGCGGCATTGGTGTAGATGCCGATGAAGCTGTGATCGTCGCCGTCGCGCTTCGATACGAAGGCGAGGCGTTTCCCGTCCGGCGACCATTTCGGATCGTCGGCATTGCCGCGATCGAAGAAGTAGCGCGCGGGCTTGGCCTTCGCGGACAGCGACGTCAGCCAGACATGATGATCCTTGATGTAGGCGATGCGGCCATCATCCGTCAGCGTCGGCTGATCGCCTTCGTCCACCTTCACGGGCGCCGCGCCGCTCAGCGATGCGGACCAGATCGTGACCATGGGCTGTGTGCCCGAAGAATCCGGATCGGGCGCGAGATCGCCCTCCGCCGGCCAGTTGGCATCATGATCGCCACCGCGCACGAAGATGAGATGCTTGCCGTCCGGCGAGAAGGTGAGCTGGGTAAGCTCCTGCCCATCATCCTTGGTGTATTGGGTGATCTGCTTGGGCGCGAAAGCTGGACCGTCCGCGACCCAGATGTTGCGCACGCCATTGACCACGCGCACCCATGCGACGCGATCGGCATGATCCGCCGAGGCGATGGTGGCGATGAACGGATAAGACAGCACCTGATCCATCGTGAACGGATCGCTGGCGGTCTGTGCGGTGGAACCTGCCAGCGGCGCGAGAACACAAGCAGCGGCGGCGAATGCAATACGGAAACGGCTCATCCCAACCCTCCCAAGTGGAGGGTCAGCTTAACGCGATGATCCCTGAGGGCAATCGAAGCCCTGCGGCTAAGCGACGCCGTTCTTCTTCATCCAGGCGAGCCATTCGCGCCACGCCTGCTTCGCGTCCTTCTCATTATAGGACGGGCGATAGTCGGCGAAGAATCCGTGCTGCGCATCGGGGAAGAGTTCGAATTTGCAACCATTCTTTCCCGCATCGTGCATCGCGGCTTTCATCTCCTCGATGTCGGCGACTTTGATGCCCTTATCCTGACCGCCATAGAAGGCCAGCACCGGCGCGTTGATGTCCGCCACCAGATCGAGCGGATATTTCGGGCGCAGCGGGCTGACTGTCGTCGGCGCGCGCAGCGCACCATAGAAGGAAACGCCCGCCTTCACTTTTTGATTGTGCGCGGCATAGAGCCAAACAATGCGTCCGCCCCAGCAGAAGCCGACGACGCCAAGCCGCGCTGTATCCGCGCCATCACCCGAAGCGAACGCCACGGCTGAATCCAGATCGCTCATCACTTCGGCATCGGGCACTTTCGCCACGACGTCGTTGAACAGCTCTTTGAGGTGCTGCATGTCGTATTTGCCGGGATCGCCCTGGCGCGCGTAGAGCGACGGCGCGATCGCGTAATAGCCCTGATGCGCGAGGCGGCGGCAGATATCGCGGATGTGCTCATGAACGCCGAACACTTCCTGCACAACGAGAATGATCGGCAGGTTGGTCTTGCCAGACGGCTTGGCGCGATAGCCCGGAATCTTCCCATCGGAGACCGGAATGCTCACCTCACCCGCGTCCAGCCCGTCCGCATCGGTGATGATGGTGGCGGCATTGAGCGGCCCGGTTGCCAGGGTGAACCCGGCGACGAGTCCCGTCGCCGCGAAGGCGCGCCGTGTGATGGTCGCTGCGAAATCCTTGTCCATGAAATCCCTCCCCAAGAGCATTTGCCGCCTTGCCAAGCCGGACGATGGCGGTGACGCTAGCGTCCGGCTCCGCCATCGGAAAGAGAACAGAATGAATTCCCGCATCGTTTTCGCTGTATTTGCATCGCTCTTGGTCATTGGCGCAGCCCGGGCGGACACGGCCTCTGTCGCCAAAAAGCACATGATCGTCACCGACAGTCCCTACGCGACGGATGCGGGACTTCAGATGTTGCGCGCTGGCGGATCGGCGGTGGATGCCGCCATCGCCGCGCAGATGATGCTGACTCTGGTCGAACCGGAATCCACCGGCATCGGCGGCGGCGCGTTCGTTGTGCTCTTCGATCCCAAGGCGAAAAAAGTCACCACCTTCGATGGCCGCGAGATGGCGCCCGCCTCTGCCACGCCCGGCATGTTCCTCGATGCCAACGGCAAGCCGCTCGCCCATGGCGATGCGATTCCCGGTGGATTGTCCGTCGGCGTGCCGGGCGATGTTGCGATGCTGTGGCTCGCGCATCAGAAATACGGAAAGCTGCCTTGGGCGAAACTGTTCGAGCCTGCGATAGCACTCGCCGAAAAAGGTTTCGCCGTTCCGAAGAAGCTGGCGTCCGAACTGCACGAATATCCGCAGCTCGCGAAAATGCCGGACATCCGCGCGTACTTCTACAAAGCCGACGGCTCGCCTTACGCGGAAGGCGAAATCCTGAAAAATCCCGACCTCGCGAACACGCTGCGGTTGATCGCCAAGGGTGGACCGAAGGCTTTCTATGAAGGTCCGATCGCACAAGCCATCGTGGACAAGGTGCAGCATGCGCCGATCCATCCCGCAGGCATGACGCTGGACGATCTGAAAAACTACGTCGCCAAGGAACGCCCGGCGGTATGCGGCACCTATCGCACCTATCGCCTGTGTTCGATGGGACCGCCGAGTTCCGGCGGTGTCGCCGTGATTCAAATTCTCGACATGCTGGAACGCTTCCCGCCCAAAGATCTGCAGCCCGGCACGCTCAGCCAGGCGCATCTTTTCACGCAGGCCAGCCGTCTCGCTTTCGCGGACCGCGCGAAATATATGGCCGATTCCGATTTCATCCCGGTGCCGGTCGAAGGTCTGACCGACCGGGGCTACACGATGGATCGCTCCAAGCTCATCGATCCCACGAAGGATATGGGACAAGCGCAAGCCGGAACGCCGCCGGTCAAACATGCGAGCCTCGACTTCGCGCCGCAGCGCTCGCCGCAGCCGCAAGGCACCAGCCACATGTCCATCGTCGATGATTCCGGCGAAGCGGTGGCGATGACGACCACAGTGGAATCCATCCTCGGTTCGAAGCTGATGGCCAAGGGTTTTGTCCTCAACAATCAGCTCACCGATTTCTCCTTCGATCCGGTGCTGGATGGAAAGCCGGTGGCCAATGCGCCCGCGCCGAAGAAACGCCCGCTGTCGGCCATGTCGCCCACCATCGTGTTCGACAAGGACGGCAAATTCAAAATCGCGACGGGCTCGCCGGGCGGCCCGCTCATCATCGATTACACCGCGCAATCCATCATCGATCTGATCGATGGCGACCAGACACCCGCTCAGGCGGCCGCCGAGCCGCATGTCGTCAATCTCAATTCACCGACCTTGATCGAGAAAGGCACCGCGGCGGAGAAACTCATCCCGCAACTGGAAGCGATGGGCCATCACGTTGCCGAGCCGATGGTGGAACAGAGCGGCGTGAACATCATCGAGCGCGTGGATGGCGGCTATCGTGGCGCGGCCGATCCGCGGCGCGACGGCAACGCGCGCGGCGACTAGAGCTTCGCGACGGCGAAAAGGCGCGAGAACGGAAACAGCGTCTTGCCGTCCGCGCGGCGCGGATAGGCCACGTTCAGCCGCGCTTTGTATTCGCGCGTGAAAGCGGCGCGCTCATCCTCGTTCAATGCGTCGAGGAAAGGCCGCAGGCCGGTGCCACTCACCCATTTGAAGACGGCATCTTCGCCGTCCAGCACATGCAGATATTCGGTGGTCCAGATGTCGAGCGATGCGGCATGTGGCGCGAGAATATCGAAATAGGTCTGCACCTTCTCAACAAAGATGCCGCGCACGTTCGCGAGCTTTTCCGCCCACGGGCCTTGCGCCGCCACATCGCGCATCAGCGTATGCGACGGAGAATATTGGTTGTTCGGCACCTGAAACGCGAACACGCCATCCTTGGCGACAAAGCCCATCAGGCGCGGTAACAGCGCGCGATGATCGGGCAGCCATTGATAGGTCGCGTTGGAGAAGATCACGTCATAAGAGGCAGCAGGCTTCCAGGATGCGAGATCGGCCAGCGTGAAATCCGCGGCAACGCCGCTCTTCTTCGCGGCTTCGATCATCTGCGGCGAGGAGTCGATGCCCTCGATTTTCGTTTGCGGCCAACGCTGCACCAGCAACCCCGTGGACTTGCCGGGACCGCCTCCCAGATCGGCAACGCGCACAGGATTGTCGCTCGGCACGCGCGCCAGAAGATCGGCGGCAGGCCGCGTGCGCTCATCGGCGAAGGCAAGATAGGTGGAAGGGCTCCAGCTCATTCTTCCCGGTCCGGAATGGTCACGCGGAACTGCGTGCCTGCGGAATCGCTGCGGATCAATGCGACATCGCCGCCATGGGCGTGCGCCAGATCGCGCGCGATGGCAAGCCCAAGCCCCGATCCGCCCGCGCGCGTCGTTCCCGCGAAAGGCTGAAAGAGACGTTCGCGGATTTTCTCCGGAATGCCTTCGCCATTGTCCACGATATCGATATGCGTGGCGGTGCCGTCGCGCACAGCCGAGACGCTGATCGTGCCGCCTTTCTCCGCCAACGCTTCACCGGCATTGCGCAGAACATTGAGCAGGATGCGGAAAAGCTGCGCCGCATCGGCGTCGGCTTCGATGGTTGCATCCACGCGATCGTCCGGGATCACGCGTTCCTTGCCGGAGAGCGCCGCTTCGAACGCTTCATCGACAACCGGCTTCACGCGAATTTTGCGCCGCTGCGGCGGATGCTCGTCGGCGCGGCCATAGCGCAGCGTGTTGGTGGCCAGTGCGACGGCGTGATCGATGGAAGAAACAAGCCGCGGCGCGAGACGCTGCACCGAAGGATCTTCGCTTTTGGAAAGCTCATCCGAAGCAAGCTGCGCGCTGGAGAGGATGTTGCGCAGATCGTGCTGGATCTTCGCCACCGCCGTTCCCAGCGCCGCAAGACGCGCGCGCTGCTGCAGCGACGAATAGATGTCGCGTTGCATGGAGCCCAGCTCGCGTTCGGCGATTCCGATTTCGTCCTGCCGCGTCGTATCGGAAACAATGCGGCTCGCGTCTTCGGGATTGGCGCGGAAATTCACCATCGCTTTGGTGATATGCCGCATAGGCCGCACGAGCACGAGGTAAAGGCTGATGAACACCAGAATGCCGGTGACGATGGAGATGAGGAACGCCAGCAGCACCACGCCCCAAGCATAGGATTTGAGCTGCGCGTGGATCGGCCTTTCGTTGAGAATGACTTCGACCGCTTCGGCGCCCTTGATCCGCGTCGGCGCAATGACGTGCAGGATGCGCCGCTTGCCGTGCAGCAGGCAGTCCATGCCGTTGAGCATGTCGGTGAAGACACCGGCCTTGCGCAGATCAATCGTCACATCGATTTTCGACGGCGTTTCATTCGACAGGAAGATTTCGCGCTGGTCCGGGCGCGGCAGCATCACCGCAACGGCGCCCGCGCGGCTGAGGAGTTCGCCGCGCAAGGCGGGCGATAGGCCGTTCTGCGGTTCGGTGAAGGGCAGGACCGCGATCTCCGCCGATTCCACCTGCCGGTCCAGCAGGCTTCGGTGATAGCGCCCGATCGAGGGCACGAAGATCGCCACCTGGGTCAGCATCACATAAAGAATGGTCAGAAGCAGAAGGCGGCCGGACAGGCTGTGGGCGACCAGCGCCCAGCCTTCCGCAATCCTTGAGCGACCGTCTTTCGCCATCCCCGCCATGGAGCCTGAAGATGGGGGCTAAATGAAGATACCGAAAGGGAAATCCGCGCCGATCACGCCGAGTTTAGGAATAAGTGTCACTCGCTCCTGTCGGTTGACAGGTCCGGCCCACCCCCTTAGAAACCGCGCTCTTTCGAAGAGGCCCGGCAAAGTCCCGGGAATTGAGCCATGAAGCGCCCTTATCAGCCGAGCAAGATCGTCCGCAAGCGGCGCCATGGCTTCCGTTCGCGCATGGCCACGGCCGGCGGACGCAAGGTGCTGGCGCGCCGTCGTGCGCATGGCCGCAAGAAGCTCTCCGCTTAATCCGCCCCACGGGCCTCGCATGCCCGTCATGGATCGCCTCAAAATCCGCCCCGATTTCCTGCGCGCCGCGCGGGGTATTCGCCGTTCGACCGGCAGCCTGACATTGGAACTTTGCCCGACGCCGGAAGCCGTGACCGGCCATATCCGCGTCGGCTTTACGGCCAGCCGCAAGGTCGGCAACGCGGTGGCCCGCAACCGGGCAAAAAGGCGGCTTCGGGCCGCGGCTGCGGCGGTCCTTCCCCTTCATGGCCGCGACGGGCATGACTATGTTCTGGTCGCGCGGACGGCGACGCTGACACGAGACTTCGCCGATCTGCTCAACGATCTTTCGGGCGCGCTGACCGCCGCCCACGCACGGCTCGACAAACCCAACCGGGGAGACGCGAATTGACGGAAGGCGCGACATCGCCGCTCAGGCGCGCAGGCACAGCCGCGCTCGTGGCGCCGATCCGCTTTTATCGTCGCTTCATCTCGCCGATGCTGCCGCCGGCCTGCCGTTACGAGCCGACCTGCTCGCGCTACGCGATCGAGGCCATACAGGTTCACGGACCGCTCAAAGGATTCTGGCTCGCGCTGAAACGCATCGGGCGTTGCCATCCCATTCACTGGCTTGGAGGATCGGAAGGTTTCGATCCCGTGCCGCCGCTTAAGTAGAGAGACATGGAAAACAAGAATCTGCTTATCGCCGTTGTGCTGTCCGCCGCCGTTCTGTTCGGCTGGCAATATTTCGTTGCCGGGCCCCAGATGAAGGCCGAGCAGCAGAAGCAGCATGTGCTCGCCAAGGAGAAGGGCGTCGAAACCAAACCGGCGGCTTCCATCACCATGAAGGCGCAGCAGATCGCCGCCATCATTCCGCGCAGCAAGGCGTTGCAATCGAGCGGCGGACGCGTGGTGATCTCCACACCGACGGTGGATGGCTCGCTCAGCCTCAAAGGCGCGCGTTTCGACGACCTGCAACTGCGCCACTATCACGAGACCGTCGATCCCAAGAGCCCCGAGGTCGTGCTGTTCTCGCCGCAGAACACCGCGTTCCCCTATTACGCCGTCTATGGATGGGTCGCGGCGCCGGGCGATTCCGTGAAGCTTCCCGACGACAACTCCGTGTGGACGCTCGCCAGCGGCAAGGTGCTCGCACCGAACGCGCCGGTGACGCTGACCTGGGACAATGGCCAGGGCCTCGTCTTCACGCGCAACATCACGGTGGACGATCAATATATGTTCACCGTGCATGACACGGTGACGAACAAGGGCGGCAAGGCGCACACGCTTTATCCTTTCGCCTATGTCGCGCGCGATGGCGTGCCCGCGGAAAAGCAGCATTACTGGTCGCTGCATGAAGGTTTCGTCGGCGTCGCGGAAGGTTCGCTCAAAGACGCCAAATACAGCGATTTCGACAAGAACGAACCGCCGCAGAACTTCCAGTCCAAAGGCGGTTGGCTCGGCATCACCGACAAATACTGGATGGCCGCTGTCGTGCCGCCGCAAAGCGAGCAATTCGACGGCAATTATCGCGGCACGCCCTATCGCAACACGCATGCTTATCAGGCGGACTACCGTCTCAATGCGCGCACCGTGCAGCCGGGACAAACGCTCGATCTCACGCAGCACCTCTTCGCCGGCGCCAAGGTGGTTTCGGTGGTGCAGGCCTATGAGAAGAATCTGAACATCACCAAGTTCGATTACGCGATCGACTGGGGTTGGTACTCGTTCTTCACGCGCCCGATCTTCTGGATCCTCGACAAATCCTATTCGTTCCTCGGCAATTTCGGTCTCGCCATTCTGTTCCTCACCGTGCTGATCCGCGGCTCGCTGTTCCCGCTCGCCAATGCGGGCTTTAGGCAGATGACGCGCATGAAGAAGCTGCAGCCGGAGATGGAGCGCATCAAGGAGCGCAACAAGGACGACCGCGTCGCGCAGCAGCAGGAGATGATGGCGCTCTACAGCCGCGAGAAGGTGAACCCGGTTTCGGGATGCCTTCCCATGGTGATTCAGATCCCGATCCTGTTCTCGCTCTACAAGGTGTTCCTCGTCACTATCGAGATGTATCACACGCCGTTCTTCGGCTGGATCAAGGATCTCTCCGCGCCCGATCCCACGTCCTGGATGAACCTGTTCGGATTGCTGCCCTACGATCCGCACACCTATCTGCCTGCCTATATCGGCTTCCTCAGCATCGGCGCGTGGCCGGTTCTGCTCGGCATTACCCAATGGGTGCAGACCAAGATGAATCCCGCGCCGGCCGATCCGGTGCAGGCGCAGATGTTCGGCTACATGCCGATCATCTTCACCTTCATGTTTGCGTCGCTGCCCTCGGGCCTGGTGATCTATTACACCTGGAGCAACTTCCTCACGCTGCTGCAGCAATATTTCATGATGCGCAAGCATGGTGTGGAGATTCATCTCTTCAACAATCTGAAGCTGCCATGGCTGAGCAAGCCGAAAGCAGCCGAGTGAACGAAGACGAGAAATCGGACGACGAGAAACGCGCCGACAGCGAACGCGCGCGCAAACTCTTCGCGGGTGACTGCGATTTCATCGCGGGCGCGACCACGCCGGACGTGTTTCCACCCGCGACCTTGCCGGAGATCGCTTTTGTCGGGCGCTCCAATGCCGGCAAGTCGAGCCTGATCAACGCGATCACCGGACGTGGCGCACTCGCCCGCGTCAGCCACACGCCGGGCCGCACGCGGCAGATCAACTTCTTCAATCTTGGCGCCCGCGTCATGTTGGTGGATCTGCCCGGCTATGGTTACGCCAAAGCCTCCAAGGCGATGACGGCGGAGTGGAATCTGCTCATCACCACCTATCTGCGCGGCCGCCCGAGCCTGCGGCGAGTCGTCCTGCTGGTGGATTCGCGCCGCGGCATCATGGACAGCGATGAAGAAGTGCTCACTCTTCTGGACCAGGCCGCTATGTCCACGCTGGTCACGCTCACCAAAATCGACGAGCTGAAGCCCACGGAACTGAAGACCGTCGTCGCGGACACCGAAGTGAAGGCGGCCAAACACACCGCTGCCTATCCCGAAATATTTGTCACCTCTTCGCGCGAGAAACGCGGGCTGGACCCGCTGAAGGTGAATCTTCTTTTGTTGGCCGAAGCCTGACCTATCGGGTATAAGCCTGAGACTTCAGCGGAAACTCCCATGGCCCTGCAGGACGACGTCGGAACCGGACCGGAGCGCAGCCTGCGCGTGCTCGCCCGCTGGCGTCAGACCGCGCGCGTTCTCGTCGAGGCGCTGCCCTATATTCTTCAGTACGAAGGCCGCAACATCGTCGTGAAATATGGCGGTCACGCCATGGAGAACGGCGTCAGCGAGAATTTCGCGCAAGACATTGTCCTGATGAAGATGACGGGCATCGATCCCATCGTCGTTCACGGCGGCGGCCCCCAGATCGGCCAGATGCTCGCCCGGTTGCAGATCCCTTCCACCTTCGTGGACGGATTGCGCGTCACCGATCAGGCGGCGATCGAAGTGGTGGAAATGGTCCTCACCGGCACGATCAACAAGCAGATCGTCACCGGCATCAACGCCGCGGGTGGGCGCGCGGTCGGCATCTCCGGCAAGGACGGCAATCTCGTCGTCGCCAAGAAACTCGAACGCATGAAGATGGATCCCAAGACGCTGCAATCGCGTCCCGTCGATCTGGGCTTCGTCGGCGAGCCGGAGAAGGTGAACGGCGAAGTGCTGAGCACCATCATCAATTCCGATCTCATTCCCGTCGTGGCGCCCATTGGCGTCGGCGCGAAGGGCGAGACCTACAACATCAATGCCGACACGGTGGCGGGCGCGGTCGCAGGCGCGATGACCGCCGCACGCCTGTTGCTGCTGACCGATGTGGAAGGCGTTCTGGACCGCGAAGGCAAGCTGATCCCCAAGCTCAACGTCGCCGAAGCGCGCGCCTTGATCGCGGACGGCACGATCTCCGGCGGCATGATCCCCAAGATCGAAACCGCCATCGACGCGGTGGAAGCGGGTGTATCGGGCGCGGTGATCCTGGACGGGCGCATTCCACATGTGCTGCTGCTCGAACTTTTCACCGAGCATGGCGCCGGCACCATGATCGTCAAGGAATGATGGTTCGCTGGCGCGATGGCGCGCTCCTGGCACTGTGCGCGCTTTTTCTTTTCCTCTCGCATCACCCCGCGCAGGCCGCGTTGAAGGTCTGCAACCGCACCAGCTATGTGCTCTATACCGCCGAAGGCTGGGCCACGGGCGCGGACAATTTCACCAAAGGCTGGACGCGGCTTATCCCCGGCTCCTGCGCGGAACCGATCTCCGGCATGCTGACGGCGCAGAATTATTTTCTCTATGCGCGAAGCTCGCAGGGCCATAGCGGTCCCGCCCGCGCATGGGGCGGTGCGGTGCAGCTTTGCGGCAAAGACACGAATTTTTCCCTGAAGACTTCCGCCGCCTCTCCGAGTTGTCCCACGAACGATAGCTTCACCATGGCGTTCGCGCCGGTGGATACGCATCGCATGCAGGACTGGACCGCAACCCTCACGGAATCCGATGCCATTGCCACCGATGGCGCGGCGCGCGCAGCGGGGCTGGACCGGCTGCTGCGCGATATCGGCTACAAAATCGCCAATGCGAAACAGCGCAACGATGCGCTCGCCAAATTCCGCGCGACGTTCAAAGTTGCGCCCAAGGCCGGCGTAACCGAGCTTTTCGACGCTCTGGAAACCGAGGCGCTGAAGGCTTCGGCGCCGGCCGGTTATTCCATCTGCAACGATACGGCCGGCGAGATATGGACGGCGCTCGCCTTCCGCGAACAAAAGCAGGCGCTGGCGGCAGGCTGGTGGAAGATCCCCGCAGGCGGCTGCGCGCATGCGCTCACCCAACCGCTGAGCCTGGACAAGGTCTATGTCCATGCCGAAGGCCACAACAAGCCGAACCTGGTTGGCGGCACGGAAAAATTCTGCGTCACCAACGTCACATTTCAGACGTCGAGCGCGGCCGATTGCAAGAAGCGGGGATTGAACGAAGCGGGCTTTGCGACAACCAACACCAAAGGCCACGCGGGCTACACCGCCCATATCGGCGACAAGGGGCTATTGCCGGCGCCGGCTCAGGCCGCGATGCCGAAATAGTTGAGATGCCACAGCATCTCGTCTTCAGTCAGCGGGAAATCCACACCGTCGCGGGCCGGCAGCAACTCGCCGCCCTTCAAACGCATCACCAAAGTCTGCACCTTGAAGGCCACGCGCATCGAAAGCTTGGCATGCCACACCAGTGCGACAGCGGGCTTGGCGGTTCCTGACTGGATGATACGGCGAACCGTCTCGACCGGTGTGCGCGTCAGCAGCGCCAGCGCCGCGATGACGAATTCGCGCTTGCCCGCTTCGGCCGCGCGTTCGACCGCGAAATCGTCGAGACGGCCTTCCTTGTGAAGCAGTGCGACATCGCTTTGCGCTTGCGCCGTCGGATCGGCCTCGTCGTCATCCGGCTCGTCGATCCGTGCGCGCACGCGCTTTGCGAGAACGCTCTTGGTTTGCTTGTCGAGGCCATCGCGTTCCGAGAGCTTGTCGAGCAAGACGGCGCTGACGAACCCGGCGATGCGGCGGATGGCGCGTTGTGACAGGTCGTTGCGCAACACCAGCGGCAGATGCCATTCGGTGATGCGCGCGCCATGATCGATGATTTTTTCCAGCGTCTGTTCGCGGATCTGCGCTGTGGAATTGGCCAGCAGCGCGGCGACAGCAGGCACGTCCAGCGCTTCCGCGATCGCTTCGGAGACATTTGCGCTGAGCGGCTTGCGCGCGGCGATGGCGGTCAAGGTGAAGCGCGCCTGCGATGACGAAATGATGTCGACGAGGTCGGCGTCCGACAGAAGCGGCGAATATTCCAGAATCGGCGCGGCGACGGTTTCTTCCACGTCACGCGCCAGCCGATCGACGATGCGCTTGGGGATGCAATCCAGCGCCTTGATTTCTTCGGCCAGGATATGGCGCACGCGCGGCAACTGGTCTTCCGCAAGGCGCTCCAGCGTTTCGATGGTCAGCGCGCGCATCTTCTCGCTGGCATCGCCGGGCAGATTCGGAATCAGCCGGCCGATCTTGCGCGCCAGTTCAGACCGCACCTCTTCATCGGTATCTTCCGCCAGAAGGCGATTGGCATGGGCAGGCGTGGCGGCGTTTTGCGCAATCGCGCGGCGCGCCTTGATCGAGCCTTCGCTGGCCAGAAAGAACAGAACTTCGGGCGCCGCATCTGTGCGCGATGCCAACTCTTCGCGCGCGTCGTTGTTGCGCTCTTCGAGAATGCGCAACGTATCCGCCTGCGATAGCGCGACGGGCCTGATGTCGGTTTTGCGTCTATCCAAAGCCATGTGCCACCCGGGCCGCTTAAGCAGCCTCTTCCCACGGTTGTATTTTCGCTCTTGCCCCCTTCGGGCCGGTTAACGTGCGTCCATCTTCGCGGCCACACGCCCGCTTGCTTAACAAATCCCTATCGCCCATTTTCCGGCCATGTCCGCGCCCGCACAACAACCGCCCGATTTCCGCCACGTCGAAGCCTGGGTTTTCGATCTCGATCACACGCTCTACACACTCGATGCCGCGCAGCACGGGGCGATGGAAGAGCGCATCTGCGTTTTCGTGCAGCGCCATTTCGGCCTGCCGCGCGAAGCGGCATGGGACATCCAGAAGCGGTATTTGCGCGACTACGGCAGCACGCTGGCGGGACTTGTGCGGCATGATGGCGTCGATCCGGATATCTATCACGACACCGTCAACGATCTGGCCGCGCTGTCGCTGACGCCGAATGCCCGGCTGCGCACCGCGCTGGCGCGGCTTCCGGGGCAACGCATGGTCTTCACCAACAATTGCGGCCGTTACGCCAAGAACGTGCTCAAAGCCCTTGGTGTCGACGATCTGTTCGGCCTGATCGTGGATGCCAAGGCGTTGGGCTATGTGCCCAAGCCGCAGGAAACGGCCTATGACACGCTGTTCGCCCTTGGCGGCTTTAAGCCCGAAAACGCGGCCCTGTTCGATGACAGCGTGCGCAATCTGGTTCCGGCGCGCGCCCGTGGCATGACGACGGTGTGGTTCAATAATGGCGGCGGCCAGTCGCATTGGCGCGTTGAAGATCAGGGTCTTCACATCGACCACGAAACCGACGATCTTGCGCGCTTCCTTTCCGGCATCAGGATCGCCACGCCATGACCGCAGACTTGCAGCACACCATCGATGACGCCTGGGAGGCGCGCGAGACGCTGGGTGTTTCCACCAAAGGCGCGGTGCGCGATGCCGTGGAGCATGCGCTGAACGAACTCGACTCCGGTCGCCTGCGTGTGGCCGAAAAAATCAGCGGCGAATGGCATATCCACCAATGGCTGAAGAAAGCCGTGCTGCTGTCCTTCCGCCTGAACGACATGAAGCTCATCGAAGGCGCGCCGGGCGAGGCGAACTGGTGGGACAAGGTCGATTCCAAATTCGTGGGCTGGGATGCCGCGCGCTTCCGCGACGCCGGATTCCGCGCGGTGCCGGGCGCGGTGGTGCGCCGCTCCGCCTTCATCGGCAAAGGCGTCGTGCTGATGCCGAGTTTTGTGAATGTCGGCGCGCGCGTGGGCGAGAACACCATGATCGACACCTGGGCGACGGTGGGAAGCTGCGCGCAAGTGGGATCGCATTGCCATATCTCCGGCGGCGCCGGATTGGGCGGCGTGCTGGAGCCGCTGCAAGCCGCGCCGACCATCATCGAAGACAATTGTTTCATCGGCGCGCGCGCCGAAGTCGCCGAAGGCGTGATCGTGGGCGAAGGTTCGGTGTTGTCGATGGGCGTTTTCCTCACCGCGTCCACCAAGATCGTGGACCGCCACACCGGCGAGATCTTCCAGGGCAAAGTGCCGCCCTATTCCGTGGTCGTCTCCGGCTCGATGGGCGGTGGGCCGGACAAGCCCGCGCTCTATTGCGCCGTGATCGTCAAACGCGTGGACGAACGCACCCGCGCCAAGACATCCATCAACGATCTGCTCAGAGACTGACATGATCGATGCCGTCGCGCTGTCGCAGGCCTTGATTCGTTGCCCTTCGGTGACGCCGAAGGACGAAGGCGCGATCGGCATTCTCGAAACCGAATTGCAGAAACTCGGTTTCACCTGCAAGCGCATGCGCCTGCAAGCGCCCGGCAGCGAAGCGGTGGAGAACCTCTACGCGCGGCTCGGTACGGCATCGCCCAATTTCTGCTTCGCCGGACACACGGACGTTGTGCCCGTGGGCGATGCGAAAGCCTGGCGCCACGATCCGTTCGCGGCGCAAATCGATAGCGGCACGCTTTATGGGCGCGGCGCGGCGGACATGAAGTCGGCCATCGCCTGCTTCATCGCGGCGGTCGAGCGGAGGCTCGCAAAAGGCAAACCCAAAGGCTCGATCAGTCTGCTCATCACCGGCGATGAAGAAGGCATCAACATCAACGGCACCAAGGCAGTGCTGGAGGTGCTGAAAAAAGATGGCGAGAGGATCGACCATTGCCTTGTCGGTGAACCGACGGCCACCGCCCGAACCGCCGACACGATCAAGATCGGACGCCGCGGTTCGATGAAAGTCACGCTCACGGTGACCGGCGTGCAGGGCCACACCGCCTATCCGCAGAACGCGCTCAACCCGATTCCGATTCTGGCCGCGCTCATCACCAAGCTGTCCGAGCCGCTGGATTCCGGCTCCGCGCATTTCCAGCCTTCGACCCTAGCATTCACGACGGTCGATGTCGGCAATCCGGCTGGCAATGTGTCGCCCGCGCAGGCGCGCGCCTCGCTCAACATCCGCTTCAACGATCTGCACACGCCCGAAACGCTGCTGCGCCGCATCGAACAGGCCGCGCATGACGTCACCACCGCGTTCGGCGGCGAATGCGCCATCGAGCATAGCGTCAGCGGCGTCTCTTTCATCACCCGGCCCGGCCCGTTCACCGATCTGCTCGGCAACGCCATCGCCAAGGTGACCGGCGTATTCCCGCAATACTCCACGACCGGCGGCACATCCGATGCGCGCTTCATCAAGGATGTTTGCCCGGTCGCCGAAATCGGCGTGCCCGGCGGGACCATGCACAAGGTCGATGAGTGCGTGCCGGTGGAAGAATTGAACCGGCTGGTCGATGTTTATGAGTCGATCCTCGAATCCTATTTCGCGAATCCACCGGGATGAGTGATGCCGCGATTGGGATTTTCGATTCCGGCATCGGCGGATTGACCGTGATGCGCGCGCTGGTCGCGCGTCTGCCGGACGAAGAATTCATCTATCTGGGCGACACCGCGCGCCTGCCCTACGGCACCAAAAGCGGTGATACCGTCACGCGCTATGCCGTGCAGGCCGCCGGTGCGTTGATGAAGCGCAAGGTGAAGATGCTGGTGGTGGCCTGCAACACCGCCTCCGCCGTTGCGCTGCCTGCCTTGCAGGAGATGTTCGCGCCGGTGCCCGTCGTCGGCGTGATCGTGCCCGGCGCGGAAGCGGCGGTAAGCGCGGCGCCCGAAGGCCCCATCGGCGTGATCGCCACCGAAGGCACCGTGAAAGGCGGCGCTTATGTGCGCGCCATCGAAGACCACGGCCGTTCCATTCCCGTGATCCAGCAAGCCTGCTCGCTATTTGTGTCCATCGCAGAAGAAGGCTTGCTCGAAGGCGATATCGCGGAAGCCATCGCGCGGCGTTATATCGAACCGCTTCTTGCCGCCGTGCCGAAGCCCAAAGCCTTGGTGCTGGGCTGCACGCATTTTCCCGCGCTGAAGAACACTATCGCGAAAGTGGCGGGACCGGACATCAAGCTGGTGGATAGCGCCGAGACGACCGCAAAAGCAGTTGATGGAATTCTGCGCGAGAAGAACATCAAGCGAGCGAGCGGCGCGAAACCATCGCACACCTTCCTCGCCACCGACGCGCCTGATCGCTTTGCACGCGTGGGCGAAATCTTCCTCGGCCAGCCCATCGATCCGGGGTCTGTGGAACTGGTGGATTTGCAAAGTTGATACGTCATCGCCGGGCTTGTCCCGGCGACCCATTTTCCAGAAGCGGAATTTGTCTTGATCCGTCTCTGGAAAATGGATGGCCGCCACAAGGGCGGCCATGACGGAAAAGTTAGTAATCCACGCCGACGAGATAAAGCCCTTCGGGCGGCGCGACAACGCCACAAGCCGAACGGTCCTTCGCGTCCAGCGCCTCGCGCATTTGCGATGGCGGCCATTTGCCTTCGCCCACCATCTTCAGTGAACCCACCATCGAGCGCACCTGATTGTGCAGGAAGCTGCGCGCCGAGGCTTCGATATGTATCTCGTCGCCCGCGCGGCGCACATCCAGCCGATCCAGCGTCTTCACCGGCGACTTCGCCTGACATTCCGATGAGCGGAACGTCGTGAAGTCGTGCTGGCCGATAAGATGCTGCGCGCCGGCTTGCATCGCCTCGGCGTCCAGATCGCGCACGACATGCCACACGCGGTTCTTCTCCAATACCGGCGGCGCGCGGCGGCACAGGATGCGATAGAAATAATGCCGCCCCGTCGCGGAGAACCGTGCATGGAAATCCGGTGCCGCTGTTTCCGCCAGAAGAACCGACACGTTCGAAGGCCGCAGAAAGTGATTGAGACCATCGCGGATTTTGTCGGCCGCGAAATCCTTCGAAAGATCGAAATGCGCCACCTGCGCCATGGCATGCACGCCCGCATCGGTGCGGCCCGCGCCTGTCACCGTCACCACTTCACCGGCAAGATCGAAGATCGCCTTCTCCAGCGCCGATTGGATGGACAGCCCTGTATCCTGCCGCTGCCAGCCGACTGTGCCGGTGCCGTCGTATTCCACGGTAAGTTTGAAACGCGTCACGACAGCTTGGTGCCTTTGGGCACGGCGTAACCGCGCAACAGATCGTCCGCCGTCATGGCGGATTTTCCGGGGCGTTGCAGCGAGCGCAGGCGCAGCGCGCCTTCACCGCCAGCGACTGTGAGCGCGTCGTCCAACGCTTCGCCGGGTACGCCTTTGCCATCGACGGGATCGGCGAACAGAATCTTCACGCGCTCGCCTTTGATCTCGCACCACGCACCGGGGAATGGCGACAGGCCACGAATGAGGCAATCGAGTTCGCGCGCGGATTTCGTCCAGTCGATGCGCGCTTCTTCTTTCAGGATTTTCTTGGCGTAGGTCACGCCCGTTTCCGGCTGCGGTGTCTCGCTCGCTTGTCCGAGCGCAACAGCAGACATGGCGCGCGCCATCAGGTCGGCACCGAGCCGCGCCAGTTCATCGTGCAGATCGCGGTAAGTCTTGCGTCCGACAAGTGTGCGTTCGGCCATCAGCACGGGGCCGGTGTCGAGGCCCTCTTCCATGCGCATCACCATCACGCCGGTCTGGGTATCCCCCGCCATGATCGCGCGCTGGATCGGCGCGGCGCCGCGCCAGCGCGGCAACAGCGAGCCGTGCAGATTGAAGCAGCCGAGCTTCGGCGCATCGAGAATGGGTTTGGGCAGCAGCAGACCATAAGCGACGACAATCGCGGCATCCAAATCGAGCGCGGCGAATTCGGCCTGCGCGTCGGCGTTCTTCAATGTCAGCGGCGTGCGAACGGGAATGGCGAAACTCGCGGCGGCTTTGGCGATGGGTGAAGGTTCGGTCTCAAGCCCGCGGCCCTTGGGGCGCGGCGGCTGCGAATAGACGCAAGCGATGTCGTGACCCTGGCCAACAAGCTCGGTGAGCGTGGGCACGGCGAAATCCGGCGTTCCGAGGAAAGCGAGGCGCATACCCATATATCACCTCCCCCTTGCGGGGGTGAGCAGCGACAGCGTGCGAACGAAATGCGCAGCATTTCGGGTGGGGGGACGGTATCTGGCGATTGCCCCCCACCCGGATCGCTTCGCTCTCCGACCTCCCCACAAGGGGGAGGTGATGATGGGGGAACGCGGCACGAAAAATCAGCCCGCCGCTTTCAGCTTCTTGGCCTTCTGCAATTTCTTCATCGCCATGGTGCGCTTCAGCTTGGAGAGGTGATCCACGAAGAGAATGCCTTCGAGATGATCCATCTCATGCTGCAGGCACACAGCCAGCAAACCGTCGGCTTCCAGTTCCTGCTTCTTGCCATCGCGATCCAGATATTCGGCCTTGATGCGCGCGGGGCGTTCGACCTCATCCCAGATTTCCGGAATGGAGAGGCAACCCTCTTCCGTCACCGCCATCTCGTCCGACGCCCAGGTGATCACCGGGTTGATGAACACGCGCGGGTTCTTCTTGCCGTCGCGCTGATCGATATCCATGACCAGCATGCGCTTGGGCACGCCGACCTGAATGGCGGCAAGGCCGATGCCGTCGGCATCGTACATCGTCTCGATCATGTCATCGATGAGCGTGCGCAGTTCGGCGTCCACCTTCGCAACGGGTTCGGACACGACTTTCAGGCGCGGATCGGGCGCGGTCAGGACGGGACGTATGGCCATGGCCGGGAGATAGGGCCGCCGCCCCGCCGGGTCAAGGGAAACGCGGCTTTTGTCAGGCTTTGGTTATCAGCAGATCGCGGTTTTGCTGCGGAAACCGCACCACCGTATCGACCTCTTCCAGCTGCCCGATCGGCTCGGCGGTTCCTTCCACGCCCATTTCCTTGAAGCGGCGCGCTTGCGGCATCACCTGGCTTTCGAGGCTGCCGACCATCTGGTTGTACTTCTTCGCCGCCTTGTTGATCTGATCGCCCAGCCCTGCGACGTGATCGCCCAAGGTGGCAAGGCGCGCATACAGCTCCTTGCCGAGCTTGGAGATATCGAGCGCGTTCTGCGCCAGCTTCTCCTGCCGCCAGCCGTAAGAGATTGCCTTTGCCAGCGCGATGAAAGTGGTGGGCGTGCAGATCAGAACGCGCGATTTGATCGCGTCTTCAAACAGGTCGGGATCGCGCTCAAACGCGGCGGAGACGAAATTATCGCCCGGCACGAACATCACCACGCAATCGGTGCTGCCGGAAATCTTCTCCCAATAGGATTTGCTGGAGAGATTGGAGAGCCGCTCACGAAGCTGCGACGCATGGCGCTTGAGCAGCATTTCGCGCTCTTCTTCCTGCACCGCGTCGATGGAATCGAGATAGGCGGAGATCGGCGCCTTGGCATCGATCACGATGGTGCGCCCGCCGGAGACATGGATCAGCGCATCGGGGCGCAGTGAAACATCCTCGCCGCGGAAATGCTTTTCCGTTTCGAAATCACTGTGCTCCACCATGCCGGACATTTCCATCACCCGGCGCAGCGTCTCTTCACCCCAGCGGCCGCGCGTCTTGGGCGACGCGCGCAGCGCGTTCACCAGATTGGCGGTGACGGTTTTCACTTCGCCATGCTGGGCATTGATGGTGTTCAGCGCCTGCTTGATGCCGCCATAGCTTTCGTCGCGCGCTTTTTCGATTTCCTTCAGCGCCACGTCATAGGATTTGAGCGTGTCGCCCAGCGGCTTCACCAGCGCCTCGATTTCTTTCGTGCGCGCGGCATGTTCGGATTTCGTCAGCTCTTTCTGGTTCTCGAAATGCTGTGTCGCCTGCTTCAGGAAGTGATCGACATTCTCTTTCAGCGTGTCGTTGGCCAGCAGCTTGAACTGCGCCTGCAATTCCTCGCGCAGTTTCAGAAGCTGTTCGGTCTTCTCCGCGCTCGCTTTCTCCTGTGCTTCCAGTGTCGCGCGCAGGCCGGCATGTTCGATGTTGCGCGCGGAAAGATCGGTCTTCGCTTTTTCGAGCTCGGCGCTATCGCGCGCCGCCGCTTCCAGCCGCGCTTCGGCTTTCGCGAGGTTCTCGCGCGACGCGGCCAGCTCCGCCGAAAGATCGCGCGGCTGATTGCGCGATGTGAGCCACCAGCCCAACACGCAGCCAACAGCCAGCATCACAAGCGCGACGGCCAGAATTTCGATCATGGTCATGGAGCAATTCCTCTGCCCGCACCCTAAGCCGATTCGGACAGTTCATACACCTTTTGTTCTTATCAGGCTTTGATAGTGTCTCAGTTCAAATTCAAGGGCGAAAAACGAAGAAGAGCAGCCCCAGACCGGACACGACGTAAATTGCCCCTAGTGATATCGCGACCTTCTTTCGTCCCCTGAACCAAGCGTAAATCCCCACCGCCAAAACAGCGGAGTTCAGAATCCAAAGCACTCGCAAAACCGGACTTGTTTCTGGCGTTGGGTTCACGCCGTCACCTTCTTATACGGCCCGCGCTTCTCAGGCGGGTTCTGCGCGTCGATGATCTGGCAAATATCCTCCATGCTCTAGGGCAACCGAAGCTAAAGCGACCGCCGCGCCTTAAAGGCGTGGCTCAGCGTGCCTTCGTCGAGATAGTCGAGTTCGCCGCCGACGGGGACGCCATGCGCAAGGCGAGTGACCTTCACCGTGGAAGCGGCAAGCGCATCCATCAGATAATGTGCCGTCGTCTGGCCTTCGACCGTCGCGTTCATCGCGAGGATGACTTCTTCCACGCCGTCACGCACGCGCGCGATGAGCGGGGCCATGTTGAGTTTTTCCGGCGTGATGCCATCCAGCGCCGAGAGCGCGCCGCCCAGCACATGGTATTTGCCGCGAAACACGCTGGCGCGCTCCAGCGCCCACAGATCGGCCACATCTTCCACCACGCACAGCACATGCGCGTCGCGGCGCGGGTCGTTGCACAGCGAACAGGGCGATGAGGTATCGAGGTTGCCGCACACTTCGCAGGTCTTGATCGCCGCCGCCGCATCGCGCATCGCGGTGCCGAGCGGCTCCAGCAATTGCTCGCGCTTCTTGAGCAGCGCCAGTGCCGCGCGGCGCGCGCTGCGCGGCCCCAGGCCCGGAAGCTTGGAGAGAAGCTGAATCAAACGCTCGATTTCGGGACCGGCCTGAACTTGCGCCACTTATGCGTCCTCGGACGATTCCGGAACTTCCGTCGCGATGTCGTCCTGCATCAGATCGCGCACCGCGATCACTTCCGAACCGGGGAAACGATCCAGCACCGCGCGGACCATCGGCTCCTGCAATACGGCATCGAGCTTGGCCTGATGCGCACCGCGCTTGGCTTCGGCAATCGTCGGCGCGCCGCCATCCTTGGCGATGGTCACCATCCAGCGCTGGCCGGTCCATTCCTTCAGCTTCTGCGCCAGATCGCCGGACAAGGTGCGCGGCGCGCGCAGGGAAGGACGGAACTCCAGCTTGCCCGGCTCCAGCGACACCAGATGCATGTCGTTTTCGATATGCACTTTCAGAACCGGCGCGCCTTTGGCGATGGCGAGCGCGGCGATGTCTTCCAGCGTGCGCAACACCGGCGCATTCTGCACCGAAGCCGTCGGCTCCGGTGCGCGTTGCGCCATCGGCGCTTGCGACGATCCGATCGCGCGCGCGCCACCGCCGGACGACGGCGCAGCCGGTCCGCGTGGCGCCGGTGCACCCGCACCGTCCATCACATCGCGCACCAGCTTGTCGGTGGGCGGCAGATCGGCGGCATAGGCCAGACGGATCAGCGCCATCTCGGCGGCTTTCAGCGGATGCGTGGAGTCGCGAACCTCGAACAATCCTTTGAGCAATAACTGCCACGCGCGCGTCAGCGAGGGCACCGACAGCTTGCCCGCCATCTCCGCAGCGCGTTTGGCTTCGGAGGAGCCGCCATCGAAGAAGCCTTCCGCATCCGGCGCGACTTTCAGGCGCGTGAGGAAATGCGTCGTCTCCAACAGATCCTGCATCACCACCAGCGGATCGGCGCCGACATCGTAAAGTTGCGACAGATCGGTGAGCGCATCGGCGATCTTGCCGCCCATCACCTTTTCAAACAGATCGAGCACACGGCCGCGATCCGCCAGACCCAGCATCCCGCGCACGCTTTCGGCGTTGATCGTCTCGCCTTCCTGATGCGCGATGGCCTGATCCAGCAGCGAGAGCGAGTCGCGCACCGAGCCTTC
>Ga0153956_1000707_pt1 | contig 34722 bp, 33 predicted proteins | sample TSFL040MetaG_FD_104704 | JGI IMG/M metagenome (GOLD analysis project Ga0153956, IMG submission 104704) | Attine ant fungus gardens microbial communities from Florida, USA - TSFL040 MetaG | ecosystem: Host-associated > Fungi > Mycelium > Unclassified | place: USA: Florida, Wekiwa Springs... | reverse complement strand
GCTGGTAGGTACGCCGGGGTCAATGCCGAAGCCGATACGCCAGCCATTGGCTGGCTGCTGGGCGTTGGCGGTTGAGAAAGCGAAGATCAGCGCTGCTGACAGGGAAAAGAAAACACGTTTCATATATTATACATTATGGATTTGAGCTGGTAAAGAAATCAAGGCTACGGAGGCGTGTCAGGCCCAGCAAAAAGGTTAGTAGCGAAAGCAGGGCCTGAACCGGCTGGTCTGTATTGAAGAACGACACCAGCAGGACGAAGCAGAACAGCAGCAGGCTTAACTTGAGCAGCAAGGCCAGTCTGGATCGGTCGGCTGCTGACAGATCCTGTTCCCGCATATCAGTGCGCAGCCGGATAAGCAGGCTTTTCAAGGGTACCAGAGCGAGCAGGATGCTATAGCTTAAAAGACCGGGAAAATGATGCAGAACGAGCAATTGCCAGATCACAGCATAGGCGCTGGTAAGGATATACAGCATGAGTACGACGGTCAGGGTTTCTTTTGCTTTTTGCATAGTCATGATTTGCGCATATGACAACACAAAAAGCGCTTACCCTGACAAGGCTACCGAATTTATTTGCTGAGTCGGATGCGGTAACCCAGGCGCAGGGCAAATTGCTTGTACTGGGACTGGAGCCCGTAATCTTCAAACTTGACGCCTGTTTCCAGGCCATTGCTTAAGCTTAAACCGGCAGACACGGCGTACATCAGCGAGCGGAATGAACGCTGCTGATAAGTTACAGTCGTTGGGTTCGTGGTGAAACCCGGTTCCGTGCCGAAGGCTTCCCCGACATCGCCGCCAAAAAAGAATAGTCTTCCCGTTTTGAGCCTGATCCCCGCTTTGAGCGGGATGATATGGACGGGCTGGTCGTAGACCGGGGTATTATTGATCCGGGTGATTTCATAGCCGTTCTGAACGCCTAAATGCGTATACCCGGCGCTCAGGGTGCCGGTTAACTGGTCGCCCAGTTCCCTTTGCAGGGAAAGCTCCGCACCGCTGACCACAGTATAAGGCTCGTCCCAGCCGATACCAGCCGTACCCGCGATACCCAGGTACCAGCGCTGCGAGTCATCAGCTGCTTTTAGGGCGGGCTTAAAAACCGAATTGAACGCGATGCCCGCTTCCCAGCCGGTCCATTGCTGAACCGGGTGGGTAATGCCCTGGTAATAATGATCGACCGGCAAACTGAAGCGGCGCTGGTATCCGGGCTGGCTGCCGGTATAAGTATAGTGGTTGAGCGATGCGCCGCCAAATACGCTGATATGCTTGCTGACCTGGATATTGAGCAATAGTTTGGCTTGCGCCCAGCGGTCGTCCCACAGGCCGGTATTGGCGAACTGGTAAGCGGCTTCGGCCGACAAATAGACCCGGTCGGAGAACAGGAAATCATGGCCGATGCCTAAACCGAAGGCGTATAGTTTGTCACTTGGCGACGGATTGGCGCTGAGCAGAAGAGAACTGTAAAAAGCGTGGGTGCCTGTTTTAAGTGCCACGTTCGTGCTGGCCAGCGTATTGGCCGAATAGCTGATCTTGTAAAATCCGTTCCGGATGATATTGACCAGGCCGATGCTGGCACCGTCCGATGAGTCGGCGATGTTGACCAGGCCGATCTGTACGCCTTTTAGTCTGCCCGTCGTGTTATGCAGGGTGCTGAGCTGGATGCCGGACACCTGGGCCTCAGCCTTGTTGCTGAATAAGGAAACCTGGGCACCCCTGACGGTATCCAGTGCGCGGTTATGTGCGCCGGCCAGTTGCAGGCCGGTCATGTTGCCGCCGACCAGGTTGAACACCCCGGCCATTTGCAGGTACCTTGCATCCTGTTTATTGATATTGAACAGACCGCCGAATTCCAGCCCGTCGGTTCCGGCGGTATAGCCGCCGGCCAGGTTGACCGAAACATGGTTGACCACCTGCGGGCTGAACATACCGTGCGTGCTTAGTCCCGGCGTCAACGAAACCTGGAAGGGCCGGTTGGCCAGGAAGTCCTGAATATTCAGGCTTTGTATCTTCTGCCGGGCAGAGATGAATAAGCGGCCCAGGCCGGTATGCTCTACCCGGTTGCCTTTGGTGGCGGTTCGTTGGTAAACTGATTTACCCGCCCGGCTGCTGACCTGCACGGTGTTCAGCAGGTTAACCGTCGTTGTCCTATAGTTCAGTTTGCTGACGGTCAGGGCAACCTGTATAGCCGGATCGGCCCGGAGCTTCAGCCGGAAATAGCCGTGCTCGTCGGTCAGCGTAGCCAGCAGCGAGCGCTTATCATAAACACTGGCGTTCATCAGGCGCTCCCCGGTATGTTCATCAATGATGATCCCGCTCACGGAATAGGTATTCCCTTCGGTGGTCATATCCGGATTGATCAGGGCCAGGTGCGGTAGGGCTGCGGTGATGATGACATAACTGCCGCTTTCCTCCAGTTCAAACCTGTCCCCGAAGAGCCGGGTTAGCACCGTCCCGGCAGGCTCGTTAGCGGTCCTGATCGTAACGAGGCTGTCCCTGGACAGCAGCCTGCCGTCATAAGAGAAATAAAAACCCGCTTGCCGGCCGATCTCTGTAAGTACGCCCGCGAGCCTGCTTTGTTTCATATCGAGGGTGACCGGTTTGTCCAACACACTTTGGGCACGCAAACATGGTGCGCTTAACAGGAACAGAAATACGCAAATGAACAGTCGCAGGTTTAGGAACATGGAATGGTTGCTATCTCAATATAATGGTTCCGTGTTTTTTGACCACACTGAGCTTAAACGTCCGGCGGATAACTTCCAGTATCTCGTCCAGCGAACCGTCCTTGAAAGTGGTATTCAGCGGCAGGTCCCGCAGCTCTTTCCGTTCAATGATGATGTGGCTGTCATAGGCTTCGTTCAGGACTTCCACGACCCGCCACAGCGGGGTATCCTGGGCCTCGAATTCCTTACTTCGGTAATAGGTATAAAGGCGGTCTGTGTTGGGTTCTTTTTGCCATACCGACGACTGATCTTCCGTCCGTACCTTTTCGCCGGCTTTCAGCATAACTATGTGACCATCCTTTTTCACGGCCACCATCCCGGTTTCAACGATCACTTCTATGCTGCCATTTCTATGCTTGACATTGAATGAGGTCCCCATCACCTGTATTTGCGTCGGGCCGGCGCTGATGATGAAGGGCTTTTTGGGATCATGTACCACGTTGAAAAAAGCTTCGCCGGTCATCAGCTTTACCGGGCGGGTATTTTCCCGGAATGCGGAAGGGTACTCCAGGCTGGTTTCATGGTTGAGGGTAATAACCGACCCGTCGGGCAGGTTCGTAGTTCGCGTTTCCGCCTGGGTCATCAGGTTGATCTCTTTCACCTGAAATTGCGTCACGTACAGACAGGCGGCGCCGGCCACCAGCAAAAGACTGGCGGCAATACTCAGCCAAAGTCTCACCGGTCTGATGTTGGTAACCAGGGCGCTGCTCTCTCGGCGTTCCGCCGCTTTTTGCCGGAAACGCGCCAGTGCAGCCTGGGCATCATCCTCCGGCACATCCAGGCGCTTGCTGGTTTCCCAGAGCAGGCGAAATTCTTCAAAACGTTTGTTGTAAGCCTCATCGCTTTCGCGCAAAGCTTCCACCTGCTTCACTTCTTCAGGCGATGCTTCACCCAGCAGGCAGGCGATCAGCAGGTCATCTTGTATAGCTTTCTGTTCCATTGCTTATGGCCTCCATTTTTTTATTTCGATCAGCAACCAGAGTAATAGCGGCAGGTAATCAGCCAGGCTGACCCGAAGTTTTTTAAGCGCGCGGCTCATCTGCGTTTCCACCGTTTTGACCGACAAACCTAACTGGGCCGCTATTTCTGCATATTTTAATTCCTCAACACGGCTCAAATGGAAGATAGTTCTGCACTGTTCCGGCAGTTGGTTGATCGCCAGCCTCAACTGTGCTTCCAGTTCCTTCAGTTGTAAGCTGTTTGCGGGCGTGTTGTTGTGGGCTTTCATCGTTTCGTTGCTGTCGTTTTCATAGCGCTTCTTTATTTTCTGGTGCTTAATATAGTTCAGGCATTCGTTATTGACCGAGCGGTAGAGATAGGCCTTCACCGAGGTATGGATCACTATCGGTTCCTTTCGTTCCAGCACTTTAAAGAACACCTGCTGCACCATCTCTTCTGCCGCCGCCGGGTCGTTCAGCATTGTAAAGGCATAGCGCTTTAACGGCCCGTAATTGGCCAGAAAAAGACGATCCAACTCGGCGTCGTCCGGGTTTAATAGTTTTTTTTCGGCATCAGTGACGTTAGTTGTTGCTTGCAATCAGTCGGAATTGAAGTAAAACGGTTAAACTTTGCTCCTGTGACAACCGGAGCGGCGTTTACCCTTACAAAGTTCAAAAATTTTCTATGTCATAACATCCATGCCGAAAACATTGTCGTTCATGATTTACTGTTTATAAGGACAGGGTTTTCTTTTGCTGTTTATCCTGCTGCTTTTTCCTGCCTTTTGCCTGCTTAGGTTTTTCAATGGCCTTTCCTACTGGCGTGCGTTTCGCCAGTTCTTCAGCGATCAACTCCCGGATGTCGGCTTTTATTTTATAATAGTTCTCTATAACTTCTTCGTCGGAAACATCCCTGATCTTGGGCAACGGTTGATAAGACGCTTCTTCCTTTCTGATCGCGTCAAAGTCGTTAACGATTTCGTTATGAAAAACTTTAAGGTCTATCTTATTACTTGGTTCATCAGCCACCATGCCTACAAACTCGCCGGATGACAACGTGGAAATCGTTGATGCTGGTATTGCATAATCCAGTTGAGTAGATTTGCTTACTGAGGTATCCATGCTGTTAATAGACAGACTTTCCTTCACCTGGTTGATCTTGCCAAATCGCTCCGACAACTGCTTGGCGGTGTCCCCGGTCACCTGCCCGCTGACGATATTGCCGACAATGTTCATGATCACTTCGGCCTGCTGCGGCCCGTAATCTTTCTTTAACTGGCTGTAATCCTGTATACCCAAAGTGGTCGCGACCTTATTGGAGCGCGCGGTAGCGATCAGGTTATCGATATTATTGAAATAAATCGTCGGGAACTCGTCAAAGATCAGGCTGCTTTTCAACTGCCCTTTGCGATTGACCAGCTTAATCAGCTTAGAAATATACAGGGACAGTACCGCACCATAAGTCTGCGATTTTTGTGGATTATTGCCAATACACACGATCTTCGGTGCTTTAGGATCGTTGATATCCAATGTAAAATCATTGCCGGTCAGCACATAATAGATTTTAGGTGAAGCCAGCCTGCCCAAGCCGATCTTGGCGCTGGCGATCTGTCCTTCTAATTGGTCAGTCGCCTCGTTGATAAACGCTGAAATAAAAGGATTGACCAATACTTCGATCTCCGGCTCCAATTGCAGCACCGGGAACAGTTGCTCATAATCCGCCTGTATCAATTCGATGACGTGCGCCCAGGTGCAATAAAGACCGTCTTTATATTTCCGAAGATACCAGATAACAGCGGTGACAAAATTGATGGGCGATTCTACAAAGAAGTCACCTTGCTTGCGTATCCACTCCCGGTTCAGGCCCAGCATGATCGTCCGGGCGGCTTCCATCGCATCCGTAATATCCAGCATGGTTTCCGGTTCCAATGGGTTGCAGCGATGCTTGGGATTGTCCAGGTCAATGATATAGAAACCGGGCGGTTTTTCGTAGTTTCGGTAATGGGTACGCAATGCGTTGTACGCGATCAGCGTCAAATCCGGCTGCTTAAAATCATAAACCAGCATACTAAAGCCCTTTTGAATGTGCTGGATAATATTCCGCCGCAAAACAAATGCGGTCTTGCCTGATCCCGGCGTGCCTGTAACAAGCGTACCGCGAAAAGGGTTGATAATATTGATCCAGCTCGTCCGGAGCTTTCCTTTGTAAACGTATCGCGCCGGCAGGTTAATGGAGTATTCGTTTTCCAGTAAGCGTTCCTCTTGGGGAAACGTTTCATTTTCCTTGTTGAAAATATCCTTGCCTAAACTGATATGCAATAAACGGGATAAACGTGTGCCGCCGGTCAGCAGCAACAGGTAGCCGCTACTAGTGACGGCCATGTAGGTAATGGCGACCGTTTTTATATCTGCCTGCAAGTTCAGGCATAAGTGACTGAGCAGATAGATCATTAAACCGCTGCATAAATAGGCAATGATACTTTCCTTATTGATCTTTTCTTCTTTACGGCCCTTTGCGCCGATCAGGGACACCGCCAATAAGCCGACGGCAGCACCCTTGGACAGCCATTCACTGCGGAATAAAGGCAGCTTGCTGATATTCATCAAAATATGGTCAATCAACGTGGCGGTCAAATGCCAGTCCTGGAACGCGCCATAACAAAACAGGTAAAAATGGGTGGCTAATATCAGCAGGCTAAACAGCCTGGTCATATCGACGATCTTGCGCAGGGCTTGTGTATTTTCTCCGGTTTGCATGGTAATAATGTTAAATACTTAGTTTTTTCTTTTTGCGGCGTTTGCGCTTAGGTAACATCGGGTCGCTGTCCTGTGTAGTGCTTAATAGCGTATTGAGCGGGTTTAATGGATGCGATGGGTATTTCGGTAATAGATTGTCCAGTGCAGTCGGTTGATCACTTTGCCTTTGTTGTTGGTTTATTTGCCGTTCGGATTGCTTTTTAAATTGCGCGGTAATCGCTTTGGCACTATAATTTTTACCCAGGTCACTACCATTAAACACGACCTTTTTATTATGATCTACATAGGTTATACCGTAGATCAACCCATTATCACTGCGCCGAAACAGCGCGATAGTCCCCTGTTTACGCAACGTATCTGTAAATGTCCGCTCGGTATGATTACCTGATCGTAACACCTGATCGATCCGCTCTCTTAATTCAGGCTTGAATGGCAGACGCTTGTCCTTGTGTATGGCAAACTCTTTTTCGATGTTGTTTAAAGTAGGCTTAGCATAAAGTGAGCTCGCTTTGATCGGCACACCGACCTTATTACACTGGTCATCCAGCAGGCTGTAAACTAAGCCGCGCTTTTGGTACATCAAGCTATCTTCAGCCCCGCGGTCAGCGATCACATCAAATTGTTTCAGGATGGCGTTGAGTTCCGCCAGCGAGGTGTATTTATAATTATTCATTACAGCGGTCAATGTATTGCTGATCGCGCGTTTCGTGGAAGTAGTGCCATATAATGCTTTTTGTACGTCAATAGGTTTGATTCCGGGTTCCGGCTTGTATTGCCTGCTCGGTGCTTTGATCAGATCAAAATCCGTTTCTATCTCCCGGCAGGCCTTCATGGATTGGTTGCGGCCAATGTTATGCAGGCTGATCGCTTCCCCGTCCAGCTGGATGTTGGTGGTGACAATGTGAATATGATCGTGCGCCACATCGTTATGCCGGTAGGCTAAATAAGGCTGGTCGCCGAAGCCGATTTTCTCCATATAAAGCATGGTAATCTGCTGCATTGTCGCATCGTCTATTTTTTCCGAAGCATCGAAATTCAGGGAGATATGCAGGGTATTGGTTTTGACGCTCGGTTTAAGCATAAGCAAGTTTTCAAACCGCTGTAACTTCTGGTGAAAGTTCATTTGATCTACGTCCCCGGCAAAGCCGCTGGCTAACAGCAGTTCTGCCGCACCCTCCGTTACTTTATTTTCGTTGTAATGGAGCACCCCGCGCAATTTCTTTCCGGTAATTATTTTGGCAACCATTTTTGTGCAAGACGGTTAACAATGGTGAGCAATTCGTCGGTCTTATCTTCAACTATTTGATATAGCCTGACGACCTGTATCAGATAATGGTTCGTAGGCTGCCCCTTTTTATTAGCGATATTAAAACCCCGAGTTAGCTGGTTGATATTGATACCGATGGCTTTGAGTTCTTTGCGGATCAGCGCCAGTTCCTCCATCGCGCTGTTCAACGTCACATCCTTATAAAACAGGGTGATCTTTTCTTGGCTTAACAGCTTTCGCGCCACTTCGCCTACGCTGTGACAGTTGCTGCTTTGCCTGATCTTATCCAGCCGGTCGTAAGCCTTTTTGGTCAGGCGTATGCGCAATACATTGGTCAATACGGCTTCCTGATCGGACAGTTTTTTGCGTGGCATTACTTAAATATTTATTCAGGCTAAGGGGCAAGTTCCGCCGCCCCTGGTTTTCCTGCGGCAGCGGGCAAAGTGATTTCCGTAGACGGAAATACAACTTTGCTGGGCTCACGCGAGTCCAGCGGACTTGGTAAAAGCCTGCTTTAGCTGCTGGTTTTACATTGAATTTATTAAATGTTTGAATCAGATGGCCTTTACCTGTAGTCTGGTGGTTTGAATATTTTGTGTAGCATTGCCTTTGTTTTTATCAAAGGTGCCGACGATCATTCAGCCGTATACCCACGCTGTTCCCATCATGGGTTATTTTATAAGTTACCCCCTCCTATGAAACTTATGTGTAACTTAGGTTTATATACACTACTGCTGTGAGCGAACTGGAAAACATCTGTACTGAACTCCTTGAAAAAATGGAACACAAGTTACTTGAGATCAGGTTGGATCATCCTGCACCTGCGGATTGGGCGAGGCAATCTGTTCCTTACCTTCAAAAATGTCTGGAACGTTTGTACGAACTGATTTTAAAATATCCCTTTCAAAAAAGATCTGAGGAAATCCACTTTTTTAAGCATATCAAACCAGCGGTTATGGCGCAGCTTATTTTCATGAGCGAAGTGCACAATGCTGAGATGTTCCGGCCCTCGCGCCGGACACCTGCCCAGGAAAAAGACTATTTGGCCGATGCGGTAGATGACTTGGATGCTTTCTTTAAAAAACACGAGGGCTTGTATGACTATTATAAAGAAAAGCATGATGGCTACGACATCAGTTTTTTTGTACGGGATGTGGAGGATAGATTTAATTTCCGCGATTTACCCATCGAAATAGACCCGGTTTATTTTTACGGCCCGAAAGATTTTGCAACCGGCTTCGATTATATGTTTGCCAAATTCAGGGCTTACGAAATGCTGCGTGACCACTTGGAAAACGAACTGGAAGCCTTGCTGATCGTCGGTGAGGTGCCGCCGGATGAAGTCAATTTTACCGGAAGCACGGCGGATTTTGTGCAACTGGTGGAAATATTTAAAGCGGTCGGCAAACCGGTTGACCCCGAGACGGGCGAACCTGCCACCGACCAGCAGATGTTTGAATTACTTAAACAGGCATTTAACCCGAACCTGCCGAATGGCGTTGACTTTGAGACGCTGAAACTGATCAGCGGTAATAGTGATCTTGCAGAGCGTATGGCTGATTCAATGGACAAGCTGCGCAAGCAGTGGGAAGATGAGGAGAGGGATATTAACTATAACAAGGATGAGCCTGACGAACCGACCGAATAACATCGCCGTTTAATATGTTATAATTTTTGAATCTCGTAGTCCAGGTTGCTGGAAACCTTATCCAGCACTCTTAGCAAGTATGGGCCTACTGTGTCAACACTTAGGCGTTCAGTTAAAGGAAATTGGTGATAGTCGTGCAGGTGCTGTTTAACATCCTGTTGCTCGGATATTGGAAGCTGTGAAAAAGGATTGACATGGTTATAATCTGCCATTACAGAGAGATGGATAAACGCGCAGCCTAACTTGTAAACAGACCGTGTCCAGCCATATAAAGTATTGGCAAAATCAACCATCTGTCTGTCCGTAATTTGGCTCCTTGTTCCCGGCAACGTCCATTTTTCGTTGTTGAGTGTTTGGTTGATATAGTGCATTCTGTTATTCGGACTTTGCGTAACCAGGAATATCGCTCTGACCATCGAATCAAGTTCCTGCCGGAGAATAGCGATCATCTGCCCGTATAGTCTCTGTGAAAATAATAATTGGGAGGCAGCGTGGTGCTCTGCTGAGCGTTCCCGAATTATCCGGCAAAATTGCTGTGTTGGTGTCATTTATCAAAGGTAATTAAACAACGATATTTTCCCATCCCGTTCCCATGCGGGGGTGTCGTTTTGACTTGTCAACCGATTTTCGAATAAGAATAACAACAGGAAAAATGGAAAACTTATCGTATGCTACTGGCAAGATCACACCCGAAACTGCCGTTAAAATCTTAGCCAAAAATGGAATCAATGTTACTGTAGAACAAGCAAAAAATATCTTGGAATTACTAATATTTTTAGTTAACTTGTCTGTAGATCAAATAGTTAACCCATGAAAATTGCAGATTTATATGTGCGTGTAAGCACAGACGAACAAGCCGACAGGGGCTATTCGCAGCGTGACCAGGAAGAGCGTCTGCGGCGTTATTGCGAAATCAATTCTATTATTGTCCATAAAGTGATATTTGAAGATCACTCGGCTAAATCCTTTGAACGTCCAGCCTGGAATAAGCTACTGGCCGAGATCAAAAGGACAAAAGGTGCCCGTAACCTTATCTTATTTACGAAGTGGGATCGGTTCAGCCGCAACGCAGGGGATGCCTATATGATGATTGGCGTATTGCGCAAACTCGGTATCGAGCCGCAGGCAGTCGAACAACCTTTGGATTTATCCATCCCAGAGAACAAAATGATGCTGGCCTTTTACTTAGCTGCGCCGGAAGTAGAAAACGACCGCAGGGCATTGAATACCTTTTATGGTATGCGCCGGGCAAAGAAAGAGGGGCGTTGGGTATCAGGCGCACCGTTGGGCTACAAAAATTTGGTAACTGAAACGGGTAAGAAATACATTGCGCCACATGAGCCGAAAGCCGAAATTATGCGCTGGGTATTCGAGGAAATCGCCAAAGACAACTGGCCTTTAGAGCACATCCGTAAAACAGCGAATAGGAAAGGCTTGCAATGTGAGCGCATGAATTTTTGGCGCTTGGTACGCAACCCTGTTTACTGTGGTAAAATCGTGATACCCGCTCATAAAGACGAGGAAGAAAGAATAGTTGACGGTCAGCACGAACCGTTAATAACTGAAAGTCTGTTTTATGATGCGCAGGATGCCTTGACAGGACGCAAGCGCCAAAAAGCCGCCCGCCCTGTATCACGGGAAGAATTACCACTACGTACTTTGATACATTGTCCTAATTGCCATCGGATGCTAACGGGGAGTAAATCAAAAGGAAAACGACAGTATTATTATTACTATCACTGTGGTTGCGGAGTACGTTTTAACGCGCTGGAAGCGAATAAAATTTTTGAAAAGCAGTTAGCCTTGTTCTGCGTTAGGCCTGAAGCTATGGAGCTCTATATAGCGGTAATAACCCAAATCTATAGAGATCGAACACAAGGCGGTATAAACGACAAAAAGGAGATATTGCAGGACATTGAGAAATACACCGAAAAGATCACCAAGGCAAGGACTTTACTGCTGAATGATGACATAGAGGCCGCCGACTTCAAGGCGATCAAATTCGAATGTGAAGACAAAATATTGCGTTTGGAGGCTAAAATGGCAGGTATGAAAGAAAACCCTTTGGAAAAGCTAAGTATCAAGGCACTTATTGAAAAGGTGATTTACAGCCTGATTGGATTGGATGAACGGTACAGATTGGCCGGTATGGAAAAGAAAAGGCAGATCGTGTGTTCATTATTCCCCGGAAAACTGGTTTTCGACGGCGTTTCATATCGAACACCCCAGCCTAATCTTATTGCAGAGGCTATCTTACTGATTAACAAGGAATTGGCAGGTAATAAAAAAGGGAAAGAAGCTTATTATAAGCATCTTTCCCTTGTGGTAGCCCGTAGGGGAATCGAACCCCTGTTTGAAGAATGAAAATCTCCTGTCCTAACCCCTAGACGAACGGGCCATTTTGTAAATGGTTTCCCTTATTTTGGGACTGCAAAGATATACGATTGCATTTAAAATTAAAAAAAACTTTAAAAAAATATTTTCTGATGATTTTAAGCTGGTAAATCGGCCCTTAAAAAGCAAACAAAAAGCGCTTTCGCCGGCTTTATACTTTATTGAAAGACTTATCTTTATACGAACATCTTAACCGCTATCATGAAGCCAAAACAGTATGATGCTATAGTTATAGGTGCCGGACAGGCAGGGCTGCCGCTGGCAAAAAAGCTGGCCCGGGCCGGAAAAAAAACAGCACTTATTGAAAAGCGCTGGATAGGCGGCACATGTGTGAACGACGGTTGTACACCTACAAAAACCTGGGTAGCATCGGCTAAGGCGGCTTATATGGCAGCCAACAGCGCCGCACTGGGCATCAATGTTAAAAGTTTTAAGGTGGATATGAGCGCTGTCAAAAAACGCAAAGACCATATTGTTACCCATGCCCGCGACGGGGGCACCAAAAATGCCGGGCAAACACCTAACCTTGACCTTATATTTGGCGCGGCTGCATTTACCGGTGCCAAAATCATTTCTGTCGAGCTGAATGAAGGTGGAACCCGCTTAATGAAAGCCGACTGGATTTTTCTGAACGTGGGTGCGCGCACGTTCATTCCGGACATAGAAGGGTTGGATGAGGTTGATTATCTTACATCAACCTCTATTTTAGAGTTGGATAAGGTGCCTGATAACCTGCTGGTAATTGGCGGTAACTACATTGGTTTGGAGTTTGGGCAAATGTTTAGGCGCTTTGGCAGCAAAGTGACCATCATTGAAAAATCGGCGCGACTGGTGTCGCGCGAGGATGAGGATATCTCGGCCGAAATGCGAAAGATACTGGAACTGGAAGATATCAACATACAAACCGGCTCGCAGGCTGTTAAATTTAAGCAAAGCAAAAAAGGCAAGATCACCGCGACCATTAAAAATGCCGGGCATGAAAAGAAAGAGAAGTTTAGCCATGTGCTGGTAGCCGTAGGCCGTATACCTAATAGCGACACGCTTGATCTGACCAAAACCGGCGTAAAGACTGATGACAAAGGCTATATCAAAGTAAACAGCAAGCTTGAAACCAATGTAAAAGGTATTTATGCGCTGGGCGATGTTAAAGGCGGCCCTGCGTTTACACATATCTCTTACAATGACTACACTATTGTTTATCGCAATCTCATCGAAAAACAACATTTAAATACCAACGACCGCCCGATACCTTACTGTATGTTTACCGACCCGCAACTGGGCCGCGTAGGAATCAGCGAGTACGAGGCTAAAGAGAAAAAGCTCGATCACATTGTCGCCAAATTGCCGATGGCCCATGTGGCGCGTGCGGTGGAGACCGGCGATACCCGCGGATTTATGAAGGCCATTGTTGACAAAAAAACCAAGAAAATCCTGGGTGCAGCCATTCTGGGGCAGGAGGGCGGCGAGATCATGTCGGTACTGCAAATGGCCATTGAGGGCGGCATTACTTACGACAGGATACGCTACTGCGTATTTGCGCACCCGCTGTACTCAGAGTCGCTCAATAATTTATTCATGCGTATTGAAGACCAATGATAAAGGTTGAGCATCTAAGCAAGTCGTTTGGTCATACCAAGGCTGTCGATAATATTTCTTTCGAAGTAGCCGAGGGCAATAACCTGATCTTATTGGGTACCAGTGGCTGCGGCAAAACCACTACGCTTAAAATGATCAATCGCCTTATTGAACATGATCATGGCAATATATACATTGATGGTAAAAATATCCTGGAGCAACAGCCCGAAACTTTGCGCCGCGGCATTGGCTATGTGCTGCAAAATAACGGTCTGTTCCCGCATTACACCATCGCCGAAAATATTGCAGTCGTTGCCCAACTATTAAAATGGGATGAGAAACGCATCAAACGTCGCGTTAGCGAATTATTGGAAAAGCTACACCTGGATCAAAAACACCTCAGCGCTTACCCTCATGAATTAAGCGGCGGCCAGCAGCAGCGAGTAGGCTTGGCTCGTGCTTTGGTTACCGATCCGCCAGTGTTATTGATGGACGAACCTTTTGGCGCCCTGGATACCGTAACACGCGCCAAAATACAAGCGGAGTTTAAAGCCCTTGACGAGCTAAAACGCAAAACCATCGTTATGGTAACGCACGATGTGCAGGAGGCCTTTGAGCTGGGCGACCGCATTTGCCTGATGGATAAAGGCAAGATCATTCAAAACGGTACACCAGCCGACCTGCTGTTTAAACCCGCCAACGGTTTTGTGAAAGATTTTTTGAAAGATCAACGCTTGCAACTGGAGTTTAAAGCTATCCGGTTAAAAGATATTGCGCCACTGTTGCCATCGGCAGATGGCGGCGTTTTTGAGTTTCATAAAGAGGTGTTGCCTGCCGATGTTTCTTTTTGGCACATTTTAGAAGAATTTAAATTTTCAAAAACGGAGCACCTGCAAGTCATCGACTACAACAGAAAAAAAACAACTATCAGTTTTGAAGACCTGATGTCGGCATTTTATCAATACAAAACACACCGGGCGCATGAATGATCAGCAACTTACCCTCTGGCAGTTCATGGCCCAGCAAAGCGATAAGTTATGGACGCAAACGCTGCAGCATATAGGCTTGACGTTTATCTCGCTCATTATTGCAGTACTCATCGGTTTGCCTTTGGGGATTTTTATTTCAAGACGGAAAACTTTTTCTGGTCCGGTATTGGGTGTGGCCGGCGTATTGCAAACTATCCCGAGTATTGCGCTTTTGGGTTTCATGATCCCGATTTTAGGCATTGGCCCTAAACCGGCTATTGTAGCGCTTTTGTTGTATGCACTGCTGCCCATCATCAGAAATACCTTTACCGGCATTACCGGGGTTGATAACAGCGTGAAAGAAGCTGCGGTTGCCATGGGTATGAGTAAATGGCAATTACTTACCAAGGTTGAACTGCCGCTGGCTATGCCGGTTATTTTGGCCGGTATACGTACGGCTACGGTAATTAATGTGGGTGTGGCTACGCTGGCATCCTACATTGCTGCCGGCGGTTTGGGCGAGTTTATTTTTGGCGGGATATCGCTTAACAACACCAACATGATCCTGGCGGGGGCTATTCCGGCGGCTATATTGGCTGTTTTGTTTGATTTTATATTATCGCTGCTGCAGCATTTAAATCTTAAAAAATTAAAAGTAGCCGCCAAAATACTGCCCATTGTAGTGGTGCTAATGGCATGTTTTTATTTTATCCCCTCGGCTTATGGCAGTAAGCTTACCGCCGGTTTTACGCCCGAGTTTATGGGCAGGCAAGACGGCAACCTGGGCCTGCAAAGTAAATACAGATTGAAGATCCACACCATTGTGATCAGTGATGCGGTGATGTACAAAGCGGCTTTTGAAAAAGAGCTCGACGTCATCAGCGGCTACTCGACTGATGGGCGGCTGAAGGCTTACGATCTGATTGTACTAAATGATGACAAAAAGATCTTCCCGCCCTATTATGCTGCGCCGATTGTGCGTGACGATGCTTTGAAAAAATTCCCGCAATTGGAGCCAACCCTCAATTTACTGGCCGGCAAAATAAATGATAGTGTTATGACCGACTTAAATTATCGAACCGACTACCTTCACCAAAGCCCTGAAAGGGTGGCTAAAGATTTTCTGAAGGCACATAATTTATTAAAACCGGCTCGTGGCGGTAACGCAGGCATGGTACGCATCGGCTCCAAAATATTTGGTGAACAGTACATTTTGGCCAGCATGTACAGCATGCTCATTAAGGGCTATACCGATTATGACGTGGCGACAAAAACCGGCCTGGGCGGCACTAAAATTTGTTTCGATGCCATGACCAATAACCAGATAGATCTGTATCCTGAATATACGGGTACGGGGTTGCTGGCCATCTTGCAACCATCGCAACAGCAAATAAACGCGGTAACGGGCGATAGAGAAAAAACCTACAACTACGTGAAAGACGAGTTTGAAAAACGCTACCAGATAAAATGGCTGCAGCCCATAGGTTTCAACAATGCCTATGCTTTGATGATGCGCAGAAAACAAGCGGCGCAACTGGGTGTTAAAACTATATCGAACTTGAAACACTACCTGGAAACCAAATAAACCATGGAATTATTAGATCGCTATTTCAAAGTCAGAAAATATACCGAGGCCATTTGTAAGCACCTGCAAACCGAAGACTATGTAGTACAGCCAGTGGTTGATGTCAGTCCGCCGAAATGGCATATTGGCCACACCACCTGGTTTTTTGAAACTTTTATTCTGAAGCCCTACTTTATGGGTTACCAGGATTTCGACCCAACCTATAATTACGTTTTCAATAGTTATTATGAGGCTGTCGGTAATAGGGTGATCCGTACTGATCGCGGCAATTTAAGCCGCCCCACGGTGATCGATATTTACCGCTACCGCGAATATGTGGACGATGCCATGGCTGAGTTTCTTTGCAAAGAACCTTCGGCCGATGTGCGGGAGTTATTGGTGTTAGGTTTGAATCATGAAGAGCAGCACCAGGAGCTTTTATATACCGATATTAAATACATTCTGGGGCACAATCCCTTGTTTCCCGCTTACAACAAAAACTACCAATCGCCCAAAGTAAATCATAGCGATGCTGGTTTTATCAAAATGGATGAGGGTATTTATGAGATAGGTTTTGCCAGCGATGGCTTTTGTTTTGATAATGAGCTAAACCGGCACAAAGTGTACCTGAACAGCTACGAAATAAGCCCGAACCTGGTTACCAATGCCGAATACCTGGAGTTTATTAATGCTGATGGTTACCACGATTTTCGCCACTGGCATGCCGAGGGATGGGATTGGGTAAAGAACAACCAGGTCGTGTCGCCGATGTATTGGCATTTAATAGACGACCAATGGCATGTGTACACTTACCACGGGCTGGAAACATTGCGACTGAATGAGCCGGTGTGTCACATCAGCTATTACGAGGCTTATGCCTATGCCAACTGGAATGGCCTGCGCCTGCCCACCGAGTTTGAGTGGGAAGCCGCCGCACCAAAATTTGAGTGGGGCAAAGCCTGGGAGTGGACCGAAAGCGCTTACCTGCCATATCCCGGCTTTACCAAAGCTGCCGGCGCCATTGGCGAGTACAATGGTAAGTTTATGGTGAACCAAAAAGTATTGCGGGGTGCATCAGAGGTAACGTCGCCGGCGCATAGCCGTTTAACTTATAGAAACTTTTTCCAAACAAACTTGCGCTGGCAATTTACTGGCATAAGGCTTGCTAAATAAATAATCCAAACCATTTACTGTAATGAACCAAACTGCTGTCCAAACCAAACCAATGGCGGCATCTAAAAGTAAAACAGACACGTTTTATACGGATGTTATTGAGGGATTACGCTCAACGCCTAAGCGCCTGCAATCAAAATATTTTTATGATGCTGCCGGCGACAAGATCTTTCAGGAGCTGATGGATTGTCCTGAATATTATCCAACTAATTGCGAGTTGGATATATTCGCCAACAAGACACCCGAGCTGGCCAAAGCCGTAATTGGTGATGGCGACGCGTTCGACCTGATTGAGCTGGGTGCGGGCGACGCCATGAAATCATCATACTTGTTAAGATTTTTGCAGCAGGAAAAAGTTGACTTTACCTACCTGCCGATAGACATATCAACCAATACCATTAACTATCTAACAGTAAAACTGCCGCTGGCTATCCCGGGCCTAAAAATGAAAGGCTTGAATGGCGAGTACTTCGAAATGCTTAAAAAAGCGGCATCCATATCAAAACGCCGCAAGGTGGTTTTGTTTATGGGTTCAAACATTGGCAACATGCCGGTTAATGAAGCCGCGGCTTTTTGCCGGGAACTGCGTAACCACTTGTCGCCGGGCGATATGGTGTTGATTGGCTTCGACCTGAAAAAAGACCCTAAAACCATCTTAAATGCCTATAGCGACAGCAAAGGAATTACCAAACGTTTTAACCTGAACCTGCTTATGCGCATTAACCGCGAGCTGGATGCTGATTTTAATATTAACCAGTTTGATCATTACGCCATGTACGATCCGGAGACCGGTGCCTGCAAAAGCTACCTGATCAGTTTGCAGGATCAACTGGTGCATATTGGTAAAGAAACCATCCGCTTTATACGTGACGAGTATATCTATATGGAGATATCACAAAAGTTCACGGTAATGCAAACCGACCAGATGGCTGCCAACACCGGCTTTAAACCAACCAGCAGGTTGTTTGACAGCAAAAAATGGTTTGTGGATACAATCTGGGTAGCGGAATGATTATGGGGCGGCGTAAACTACCGGGGCTTCGTGAGGCCTTGGCCGGGCTTTTACTTTGCCAAAATGCGGGCAACCGCAGTCTTTTTTAAAGATACCGCATGATGTTGCACTTAACAACACCGCCAGGCCAAATAGGGTTAGTTTGCTTTTGAACATATTTTTACCGTTCTAAAATGATTCACTAAGATACAACGATCAGAGAGCTTGCACCAAACTTTAACTGCATAGTAACTGCTGGGTTGTGCCTGTGCAAGCGTTTTAACGTTTTTTCTGAAGATAAGTTACTGTGGGTTGCTGGAAGTTTTTAATTAAGCGGCGCGGTAAACAATTATTTATCTTTGGCGCTGAATAAGCGTAGTACGATGAAGAATCTGGAAATTGAAAAACTGTTAGCGGCAACTGCCGAAAAACGAAACCAACTAATCACCCATCAATTATATAGCGCACTAAGCAGCATTGACGATCTGAAGTCTTTTATGCAGCAGCATTGCTTTGCCGTTTGGGATTTTATGTCATTGCTTAAATCGTTGCAGCAACATCTTACCTGTACTACAGTTCCTTGGCTGCCTGTCGGGCAAGCCAATACCCGGTACCTGATCAATGAAATTGTAACCGGCGAGGAAAGCGATGTAGATGAAAGCGGTAACCGCACAAGCCATTTCGAGCTGTACTTACAAGCCATGAAGCAAGCTGATGCTGATATAGCAGCTATAAATCAGTTTATTACTTTATTAACCCGGGGCAATGATATAGCAGCATGCCTTGAAAAAGCCAATGTACCGGCGGCGGCCTGTGCATTTGTGTTGCACACCTTTAAAGTGATAGCTAGCGGCAAACCACATATAATTGCAGCCGTGTTTACCTTTGGGCGTGAAGACCTGATCCCTTCTATATTTATTGAGCTGGTTAGAGAGATTGCTAAAAGCGTGTCGGGTAAGGTAGATATCCTAAAATATTACCTGGAACGCCACATTGAGGTAGACGGCGATCACCATTCGCAACTAGCTTACGACATGACAGCCGAATTATGCGGCACTGACACGCTGAAGTGGCAAGAAGCAACCGAGGCTGCAAATGAAGCGCTTGAAGCGCGCATTTTGCTTTGGGATGGTATACTTCAGTCCATTGGTCAGGTGGCAACAAACTGATTTATTCTGTGAATTAGCAAAACAAATAAGGCTCATCCACAAGGGTGAGCCTTATAATTAACGGTTTTTCGGCCTATATTATGCGCCTACTAAAGCTTTATAGTCATCGGCAGAAAGTAAGCCATCTACATCAGCAGCATTAGCTACGGTAATTTTTACCATCCAGCCTGCACCGTAAGGGTCAGAGTTTACCAGTTCAGGCTGTGCGTCTAAACCTTTGTTAACTTCGGTAACGGTACCGGTAACCGGCATAAACAGGTCAGACACGGTTTTCACCGCCTCAACGGTACCAAAAACCTGCTCTTTGCTTACTTCTTTGCCAACGGTGTTAATGTCAACGTAAACAATGTCGCCCAATTCGCCCTGGGCAAATTCAGTTATACCAATGGTGGCAACATTGCCATCCAATTTAACCCATTCGTGGTCCTTGGTGTATTTCAGTTCAGCAGGAAAGTTCATATCGATATTTTTTTTATCAAAAATAATAAAAGTTTGGGCATCGTAACATAAATCAATAACAATCTGTATTTTTAGTAAAATTCAATCCGGTGCAAACGGAACAGGATTTGCTTTCCACTAATTAAAAACCTGGCTATGAACAAAAAACTGATGCTTTTGCTAACCTTTTGCGCGGCCTGCTCCCTGCAGGCCTGCCGTAGCAATAATGCCGGTCAGGATAGTAATGATACCGTGGTAGCCGACAACGATACCTCAAAAAATTCAGATATCAGGGTTGGGGGCGATGATGTGCTATTTGTAACCAATATGGCCGAAGCCTGTCTGATCGAAATAAAAATAGGCAACATGGCTAAACAAAAAGGTGCAGATAAACGGGTTAAGAATTTTGGGGCAATGATGGTGAAAGACCTGACCAAAGGCCGTCTGCGTTTGGATTCATTGGCACATATCAAAAAAATACAACTTCCTGATTCAATAAGCTGGAACAGCCAGGTGACTATCAACGAGCTGGCTCAGAAAACCGGAAAAGACTTTGACCGCGCTTACCTGGAAAAAATGAGCAGCGATTATAAAAATGCCATTACCCAGTTTGAGCATACGGCCCATTACGCTTACGACCCGCAAATTAAAGCTTTTGCCAACCACCATTTAATGACCGTACAGCGCCACCTTGATTTGATTAATGCTATAAATTCAACCATAACTAAATAGACTTTACTCATATTTCGCCCTGTTTTTTTGCATAAGCCTTGTTAAAAACCTAATTTGGCGCAGCAATACATTTAGCGAACATGGCATCACCTATAGTTACCGGTTTATTGGCCTACGGCATGTCAGGCCGCGTGTTTCATGCACCATTTTTGAGTACCAATCCGCAGTTTAAAATGAAAGCGGTGGTTGAGCGCAATCAAAAGAAAATGGCCGCGCACTACCCGGATATCGTCAGCTATAATTCGGTCGAAGATATCTTGGACGATGCCGAGATAGAGCTGATCATTGTAAATACGCCCAACTTTACTCACTTTGATTTTGCCATGCAAGCATTGCAAGCCGGTAAACACGTGCTCATAGAAAAACCCGCCGCCGGCAATGTGGCCCAAATACAGGAGCTGTTTGATTTAGCGCGCGCCAATAATAAAAAAATATTTTGCTACCAAAACCGTCGTTGGGACAGCGATTTCATGTCGCTGAAAGAAGTGATTGAAAGCGGGCGGCTGGGTAAACTGACCGAGGTGAGCCTGCGCTATGACCGTTACAAACCTGCCCTTAACCCCAAGCCCTTTAAAGAAACTAAAGAAACGCCCATTAACGGCATTGTATATGAATTGGGCCCGCACCTGATAGACCAGGCTATCTATCTGTTTGGCAAACCGCTTAAGTTTGAAAAGCTGACCACCATACAGCGAGAGCTTTCAGAGGTGCCCGATTATGTAAATTACCGGCTAATTTATCCTGCCGGATTAATAGTATATTTAACCTCGGGCTTGCTAATACCTGACCAATTGCCTGCTTTTGTGGCGCATGGAAGCGTTGGCAGTTACAGCAAATACCGTTGCGATGTACAAGAGGATCAGCTTAACAAAGGTGTATTGCCAACTGATGACGTTTACGGTGTTGAACCGGCGGGTATGGAAGGTAAACTGATTACTATTGGTGCCGATGGCGAGAAAAGCATAGAGTTCATCCCCTCGTTAAGAGGCGAGTATTTTAAATTATTTTACGCGGTTTATCATTCAATTCGCGAAAACGCGTTATATCCCATAACAGAAGAACACATGGCATGGCAAATGGAAATGCTTGAATCCTAACAACAACATATGAAAAAACTGATCTTATTTTTTAGCTTAATTATTGTTGCCTTGGGTTGCAACGCACAAAACGAAACTCCCGGTTCGGCAATGCCGCCGTATAAAATTTTAACAACCGATAGCAACTGGGCTACACCGGCAGCTTTGAAACATCGCCGCACGGTGCTGATCTATTTTTCTCCCGATTGCCCGCATTGCCAGCACCTTATTATGGAAATGCGCGAAAAGATCAAGCAATTTGGCGATACGCAGATCGTGTTGATCACCTGGTCAAACAATTATGATCTGCGCGCTATAAAAAGCTTTGTGAAAGAGTTTGATTTAAAAAAATATCCTAATATTGTTGTGGGTACAGAGGGTTATTCATACATAGTTCAAAAATACTATAAAATTGAAACTACACCCTTTGTAGCAGTTTACGGTGCCAATGGCAAACTGTCAAAATCCTTCCGCAAAACGCTTGAGAATGTGAATGATCTGATTACAGCTGTTAAAGCAACCAAGGCATAATCTGGACCTTCCTTTTTTTGCGGATTTGTGATTTGTTGCCTAATGTTGATCTGTCAATATTAGCTTTTAATCCCAAAAAAACATCTTTATCAGGCAAGTGTTTTATCTGCATAAACCATGAAAAATTGCGATGTACTGATTGTTGGCGCCGGCGCTGCCGGACTGATGGCTGCTTATCATTTGTCGTTAGCCGGCAAAGGTGTAATTGTACTTGAGGCGCGTAGCCGGCTGGGTGGCCGTATCCACACTTTTAAAAACGAGCTTTTTTTTAAGGAAGCAGAGCAAGGCGCCGAGTTTATTCATGGCGATTTACCAGTTACGCTCGATTTGCTGAAAACAGCCGGCATAGGGGTACAACCCGCCCTTGGCGATATGTGGCGCTTTGCCAACGGCGAATTTAAAGCCGACGACGGGGCCACGCCCGATTGGGGTTTACTGATGCATCATCTTGACAAATTAACCGAAGATTGCAGCATCGAAGACTTTTTACAGCGTGAATTTGCCGCTGATGAATACGATGCTTTGCGCAATGCCGTAAGGCGCTTTGTTGCCGGCTATGATTCGGCCGACCCGAAGGATGCCAGCGCCTTTGCCTTGCGCAACGAATGGCAAAATGAAGATGATGACGCGCAGCATCGCATTAAAGGCGGTTACTCAACCCTGATCAATTTTTTGGCTGATGAATGTAAGGCTAAAGGCGGGCAGGTATGCCTGAACTCGGCAGTTACTGATATTTACCACGAAACAGGCGGGGTACAGGCTGTTGTTGCCGGCGGCGATATTTATTATGCCCGGCAGTTGGTGGTTGCCCTGCCGCTGGGTGTTTTAAAGGCAACCGACGGAAACGGCGTCATCAGGTTTCATCCATTATTGCCCCAACACACCAATGCGTTCCATCACATTGGTTTTGGCAGCATTATCAAGTTATTACTGGAGTTTGATACGCTTTTCTGGGAAGACGAAGATGTAGCTAAATTAAGCGGCAAAGATCCCAAACAGATGGCCTTTATTCTGTCGGACGAGGCTATACCCACCTGGTGGACTCAAAATCCGCTACGCAGCCCTGTGTTGACCGGCTGGCTGGGCGGCCCGCCCGCCGAAGCGAAATTGCACGCTACCGACGAAGATCTGTTAGAGTTATCGCTGCATTCGGTAGCTAATATTTTTAAAAAGAATGTAGATGAACTGCGTGGCAAACTGGTAGCCTTCAACTGCGCCAACTGGACCGCCGATCCTTACACCCGGGGCTCATACGCTTACGACAGGGTAGCATCGCCCGGGGCCCGTAAAATGTTAAGCCAACCGGTAAATGATATGATATTTTTTGCCGGAGAGTATTTGTACGACGGTCCGGCAATGGGTACTGTAGAAGCAGCCCTTACCAGCGGCAAAGAAGCTGCAAAAAAGATTTTGAGTCTAAAAGAAATTTAAAATAATCAAAGGCGATACTAACCATTCACTCACTCATGCAATCAAATTGCTTGGTAAGCTATCGTCTTCGTTGGTTCATAAAGCGCATTACATCGGCCTCGGTACCTACAAATGGCCCCGGCGACATGGTTTTTAAACCCGCCATCGCGGCAGCAAACATCCCCGATTGCTGGATGTCCGCACCTTGTTTAATGCGTTTAAATAAATAACCGGCCATATAGGTGTCGCCGCAGCCGGTTGCGTCAACCACCATTTCTGGATGATAGGCGGGAATATGGTAATGCCCATCAGAAGTAAAGATCATGGAACCTAGGCTGCCGTTGGTGATCACGGCTTCTTTAACCCCCAGGTCCAATAAAAATCTGGCGCCATCCTCAACGGTATTACAGCCTGATAGGGCGGCCAGTTCGGCAACGTCGGCTTTAACTATATCAATATATTGTAGTACCTCTTTCTTTTCGGGCCAGTCTGTCAGGTAAACTTTTTGATCGACAACCTTGCGCAGGTAGCCTTGTACATCCAGCGCTATGCGGCCTTTGGTTGAAAGTGTTGTGATAAAGTCTGTCGTAAAATCGCCGGCCAATAAAGGGCCGAGATGATATATACCGGCTTCAATATCCAGCAATTGCTCCATGGTAAAGGCATCGGCTATCTGCAAAACGTTTTGAGTGCGCTGGTCCTGGTTTTCGCCATAAATATTTTCAAAAACCACGGTGTGTTTACTAAATTGAACGCGTACCTCAATGTCTTTGTCGCCCAGGTAGTTCACATACTCCATTTCAGTTTCGGCCAAAGCCGTTACCAAAACATAATTAAGGTCAAGCTTATTTACCGCGCACGAAAAATAAAGCGCCGTACCGCCAGGCATATTCATGGTGCCGCGGGTATTAACAATTTTATCAGAGGTGATGTGGCCTACGCAACAAATATCATACATAGGGGCGCAAGTTACTGAATTTGCACCACCGTAAAAATTCAATTTGTAACATATATGCTGTACAGTATTAAGGCAATGCGTTTTTTGACTTAAATTATGTCACAATAACTTAACACATGAAAAAACCGCTATCGCCTTCATTGTTGTTTGGCCGAAAGCAGTAGCCCCAAAAAGGCGCTGCGGAACTTAAATGGCAGATAAATAAGCACCTGCTAAGTCCACAGGCATTTTCTTGTAAATTGAGTGAGCTACTGCCAATAATTCCCCGACGCAATGATCATATCCAACAGTTTAATGCTGTTGTCGTAATAATCATAATCCTTCATTTTAAAGCCGGTAAGATATATCCAGATCTTGTTAAGCCAGGTCTGATTCCCGGCATCAACCATGGCAGAAACCGCAAAAGGCGCAATAAAACTCAAAGCCTCAAAGTAGCGGTGTTCAATATCATTACCCGCCAGCGTATAACCGGCCGACAGATTATAGGTATCATTATCAGTTGTTTCGCGTATCCAGGTATTTATTTTGCTAACGATGGCTTTTGAGCGCATGTCGCCATTCATGATATAATCTATACCTACGCGCCATGGATCGCGGCAGGCGTTGTAGTTGTATTGTCCGTCATACCGGCTTTCCAGGAAATTGGGCTGAGCTGGCTTAGGCTTTTTATCGACGTGAACGACAAAATCAGGCAGCAAACCGGCATCCGGACTGTATGTTTGCTGCATATAACTAAACAACCTGTACCCGGCGTCAATCACTTTTTTCCAGCGTATGTCGCCGGTAGCTTGTTGAAAAGCCTTGAAATGCGCCGGCATGAAATCTGAGGTGCGGGTAGCAAACCAATCTCCGCTTTCTTCATCAAGTCCTTCGCCCAACAAAACCGTCCGGGTTTTAGGGTTTATTTCGCAGCGCATAATTTCATTAATTGTGGCGCGGGCTTCCTTCAGGTAATTGATCGGCCCTTTATTACCCCATTGTTTTGATGCCAGCAAAAGCGAATATGCAATATCCAGATCACCATCGCTGGCTGTGGTTTTGTCGAGGTCCTGTCCGTTTGTTTTTTGCGCCCAGGCCATCAAATAATTGCTTCGATTGCTTGGATGCGCGCGTACATATCGCAATAAATTATCGTAGGTGTTTTTAGCCGTAGCATCATGCCCTGCCATAAGCACGGTGATGATCATGCCGTAGCCTTGACCTTCAGATACGCATTGCTTACCGCCTTTGCCTTCAAACCAAACAAAGCTTTGCGGCTTGCCGCTTACGTTTTTAATGTAGCGCAATTTCCATTGATCATAAAATCCAGCAACAGCTTTATCTAAAGTTTGCTGACTGATATGATCAGCACGAATAACTCCGCGAAAGTATGTGGTGTGTTGGGGGAAAGGACGGCCCAGCTGCTGCGCGTAAGCAGTTACTCCCACCATAACCATCACCGAAAATAAATAAACTTTAACGCTCACACCCCAAAATTACAAATTACCGGCGGGTGGGGCATAATTTCCCAAATATCAGAAGGCCTGCTGATATTATTTTACTGATGCATTTATTGCCTGGGTTAACGTCGCGCGCACTGTGAGTTAACATCACGTATTTACAATATATAGTAACATCTTTTTACAGCAGCCTTTTTTCTTTATCTTAGTTTTTGGCTATAATGTTAGGCAATAGATAATTTACTTAGGGTTTTGCAGTTTAACATTGAATAGCGGTAATTTTACATCAATTATGCCCTCTGCTGAAAACTATAATGTGCTGATCAACAAGATCAATACTTTAATTAAAAAGTATTACCTCAACAATTTGCTGAAGGGGCTGATCTTTTTGGGCGCGGGTCTGTTTTCGGCTTATGTTGTCATTACGCTAAGCGAGTATTTCGGCAATTTCAATTCGTTTTTTAGGGGGATATTATTTTATGGCTTTATACTGCTCAACCTGGTATTGCTTGGCTGGTTAGTTGTTCCGCCGGTTTTGGCCCTGATGAGGTTAAGCAAAACCCTGACGCATGATGAAGCTGCAGCCATTATTGGTAATCATTTCAGCGACATCAATGACAAACTGCTCAACACCCTGCAGCTTAAAAAACTAGCCGCTGAAGACGAGCGCCACCGGGCCCTGATTGAAGCCAGTATTGAGCAGCGAATTGAAAACCTGCGCCCGGTTAGGTTTCCATCGGCCATTAATATTAAAGAGAATAATAAATATTTAAAATGGATACTGGCACCGGTTGCGGTGATCTTGATTATTGGACTGGCAGCGCCGTCTATCCTTACCGAAAGCACCAAGCGTATTGTCAGGCATAACGAATACTTTGCGCCGGTGGCGCCTTTTCAGTTTGTAGTGCTGAATAATAAATTGTCGGCCGTACAGGGGCAGGATTTAAAACTGGATCTGAAACTTACCGGCAACCGCTTACCAAACGATGTTTACATTGAATTGGCCGGTACCGGGTTTAAGCTGGACAAAGAAAATGTGACCCGCTTTCATTACCAGTTTACCAATCTGCAGCAAAATATTACATTCAGGCTTGTGGGGAACGGCTTTGTGTCGAAACCTTATGAGATCAGGGTAAACCTGCGCCCGTCACTGCTGCATTTTGATGTCGAGTTGAAATATCCGGCGTATTTGCATAAGCATAACGAAACCTTAGCTAATGCCGGCGACCTTACCATTCCCGCAGGGACAACCGTAAAATGGCTGTTCCATACGCAAAACGCCAGCGCCTTATCGTTCGGGATGAATGAGCAGGTGCATAATCTTGTGCCGGCAGATAATGGGCTGTTTGAGCATAACGAGCGTGTTATTAAACCATCCATTTATAAACTAAATCCGCAAAACACGTATGTTTCGCAAGGCGATTCGGCATCATACCGTATCAATACCATTGCCGACGAACCGCCGACTATCAGCGTAGATGAAAAACCGGATTCGGTAAGCCACCAGGCATTTTATTTTAACGGTAAAATTCAGGATGACCACGGGTTTTCGTCGCTCACTTTCCATTACCGCATTGGCGTGCCTGATGCTGTGGGCAAGGATATTATTAAACCGGTTAAGGCCGATATGGGCGCTTCGCTGTCTGATTTCTTTTATTTCTGGAACCTGAAAGAAATGGGTATTAAGCCCGGCGACCAGGTAACTTATTTTTTTGAGGTGGCCGATAATGATGATGTGACCGGTCCGCAGCGGGCACGCACGCCTGAGCGTTCATTACATGTACCCGATGCTAAAGAGCTACGCGATGAACTAAACGCTGGAACAACCGGGGTGAAGCAAAAAATGCAATCGGCCATTAAACTGGCCGACCAAATTGAGCGCGACTCCAAAAAAATGGAGCAAACGCTGCTTAACAAGCCCTCGCTGTCATTCGACGAAAAGAAACAGGTGGAAGACCTGTTGCAAAAGCGCAAAGACCTTGACGACCTGGTAAAACAAATACAGGACGACAACAAGAAAAACCTGTATAACCGCCGCGAAAACGAGCAGCAAAACAAGGAGCTGCTGGAAGAGCAAAAACAGATTGAAAACCTGCTTAACAATGTGCTCGACCCCAAAACCAAAGAACTGCTGCAGCGCCTTCAGCAATTGATGAATGATCAGCAAAAAGATGGCACCCGCGATGAGCTTTCAAAAATGCAAATGGACAACAAATCTCTTAAAAAAGAGCTTGACCGGATGTTGGAGCTGTATAAAAAGCTAGAGTTTGACCAAAAGCTGAATCAAAACATTAATCAGCTAAAAAAACTGGCCGAAAAGCAGCAAAACCTGTCAGACCAAAGCAAACAGGCCGATCAGCAAAAAAGCGGTAACCCCCAACAGGATAAAGAGCAGGCCGACCGCCTGAAACAACAACAGGAAAACCTGAACAAAGAATTTGACGACATTAAAAAGAGCCTGAAAGACCTGGAAAATTCAGATAATAAGCAAGACTATCAGAACCCGCAGCAGCAGGAAAACGAGATCAAAAACCAGATGCAGGAAAGTTCTGATCAGTTATCAAAAAATAATAATACCAAAGCCTCGCAATCGCAGCAAAACGCCGCCAAGCAAATGCAGCAAATGGCACAAAAAATGGAGCAAGACCAGCAGGAGGCCGAAAGCAAACAGATTGAGGTAGATGCCAAGCAATTACGCGAATTGTTGAAAAGCTTGGTTAACAGTTCGTTCAGCCAGGAAAAGGTAATGCAGTCGTTGCGCAGCATGGGCCCAGCCGATCCGCAATATGTTACGGCCGCGCAAACTCAAAAAAATATAAAGGATAATTTAAAAACCGCCGAGGATAGTTTATTTGCGCTGAGCAAGCGTATTCCGCAAATACAGTCGACCGTAAATCGTGAAATAACCTCTATAAATACACAAATTGATCAGGCCCTGGACAACCTGGGCGAGCGACGCACTGCCGAAGCTAACCGTAACCAGCAATATGCCATGACCTCAATGAATAACCTGGCACTGATGCTTGCCGATGCGCTTTCGCAACTGCAAAATAAAATGAACCAAAGCGGCAAGAGTGGCAAAAGCAAGCAAATGTCGGTATCGCAGTTAAGGCAAATGGAAGAAAAGCTGAGTCAGAACATGCAGAAAATGCGTGAGCAAATGCAAAAGCAAGGCGGCACGCCAATGGGCAATAGCCAGCGCGGGCAAATGAGCGAACAACTGGCCAAAATGGCCCGCGAGCAGCAAATGATCCGTCAATCTTTACAACAATTAAATAACGACGAAAGCAAAAACGGCGGCACCGGCGTTAAAGATGCTGATAAAATATCCCGCCAAATGGAACAAACTGAAAAAGATATCGTAAACAGAAAAATAACCGACGAGGCTATTAAGCGACAACAAGAAATACACACCAGGTTGTTGGAGGCCGAGAAAGCAGAGCAGGAAAGAGAACAAGACAAGCAAAGAGAAAGCAATGCTGGCAAGGACTTGCCCCCAGGCTACATAAAAGCCCTGCAAGACTACCAGCAAACTAAAGGAAAACAAACTGAGCAAATCAAAACTGTATCCCCTGCTCTTAAATTATACTACAAGCAAAAAATAAAATCGTATTTTGATCAACTTAATGCAAAATAATATGGCTCAAGCACCCATTCTAACCACCGACTTATATACTTTACAGCTTCCCTCAACGCAGGAAAGTATTACGTTGTTGGAAAATTTGGTCGAGGAAATTGCCGATAAATACCAGGTTGCTGACGACATTTTTGCTAACATGATGACTTGCCTAAATGAGGTGGTCACCAACTCCATTGTGCATGGTAATAGATTTGACCCTGATAAAAAAGTAATCGTAAACGTTGAGGTTGACCCAAAACGCGCCACCTGGACAATTACTGACGAAGGCCAAGGTTTTGACTACAATAACCTGCCTGACCCAACGGCTGGAGAGAATCTGGAAAACCTGACTGGCCGCGGCGTTTACATAGTTAAACACCTGGCAGATCAATGTGTATTTAACAGCAAAGGTAATGAGGTTGAACTGCTATTTAAGTTATAATGCCGGCTATCCAGTTCTTTGAAGAAGATATAACCTACAGGTTGAAAGACAAAATAAAGGTGAAAGCCTGGGTAAAAGACACCATTATTGCCGAAGGTTTTACACTAAGCGAGCTCAACTACATTTTTTGTTCGGACGATTACCTGATACAGATAAACCGGCAGTATCTTGATCATGATACTTATACGGATATTGTGACCTTTGACAACTCGGAAAAAGAAGGTGTAATTGTGAGCGATATCTTCATTTCTATCCCTCGCATCCGCGAAAACGCAGACAAATTTAAGGTTTCAGAAGCAGATGAACTGCATCGTGTAATTATTCATGGAGCGTTGCATTTGTTGGGCTATAAAGATAAAACAGCAGCCGACAAGAAAAAAATGACAGAAAAAGAGGATTACTATTTGGCTAAGCGTCAATTTATTGGGTAATTTTACTATAATAAAGTCATCTCAAAATTAAATTAAAACAACATGAAAATATTAGCCATAATTTTTGCGCTGCTTTTTGTAACTGCGCCGGCCTCAGTTTATGATTTTAAACTGAAAAGCATAGAAGGTAAAAATTTCTCATTAGCCAAATACAAAGGCAAAAAAATTCTGGTGGTAAACACGGCCTCAAAATGCGGCTTTACTAAGCAATACGCTGATCTTGAAAAATTGGCCGAACTTTACAAAGACAAATTAGTAGTTGTAGGTTTCCCGGCAAACAATTTTGGTGGCCAGGAACCCGGTACCGATGCCGAGATCCATACTTTCTGTACTGATTTGTACAAAGTTACCTTCCCCATGAGTACTAAGGTAAGTGTTAAAGGCGACGACATTGCCCCGCTTTTTAAATACTTAACCGAAGCTGAAAACCCTGACTTTACCGGCGAAATAAAATGGAACTTTGAGAAATTCCTGTTAGATGAAAACGGCAAGCTGATTCACCGTTTCCGCTCAGCCGTAACGCCGATGGATGAGAAGATCACCAGCAATTTGTAATTAACTGCATGATAACAAAAAGTCACCCATTGTGTGGCTTTTTGTTATACACTATTAGACAAACATCACATATACTTCACCATATCCCACAACATCTCATAACCATCGTTAATGACCTTTTCCTTTTCGGCGGTTTCAAAATCGTTTGCAATGAGGTATTGGTAGATGCCGTAAACGTGGCCATTAAACATTGATATGATGAGGCTTACAGGCTGCTGCTTCAATAGTTTTTTACGGATACCCTCGGCTATGAAGGCAGAATAGCCTATTGTATGCTGCTCCAGTGTTTCAGGCGATACATTAGACAAATGCGGAGAGAACTTAAATTGCTGGATATAGTAAAATTTATCGCGATTGCTTAACGCCCAATTTACCGAGTGAATAAAAATATTACGGAATTTGGTGGAAATAAAATCATCTTTGTTAATGATTGCCTGCACATTGGCCGCATGTTCATCCTGTATCTTATTGTACAGTGAAACTACCAGTTCTTCCTTGGTTTTGTAATGATAAAATAACGTACCGTTAGCAACCCCGGCCTCGGCGGCAATTTTGGCCGTTGGTGTACCATGAAAACCATCGGCCACGAACAGGCGCAGTGCGGTAGCCTGAATTTGTTCTTGTTTAGACAACAGCATCGTAAACTAGTAGTCTATAAATATACAAACAAATTTATCCTGACCTTAAATAGTTTACGTAAAAAAATTGTTAATCTTTTTTGCTCATTTTTTCGTGCGCTTTTCTGATTGAGTCCTGGCGTGCTTTTTCGGCTTTTTGTTTTTTCTTGAAAAAGCCTTTCAGTAAAAAGTTATGCTGGGCCGCTTTTAAATCCTCATTGAGTGTACTGGTAGTTTTATGTACATTTTTTATAGTGGCTTTAGCTTGAGTAACGGTACTTTCCATCTCCTTTGCCATTTTATCATTGTTCAGCAATCGGCCAAGGCTGCCCTGGCCATGGTTAATTTTAGCCATGATCTGTCCCAGGTTATCAATGAGCGTACCGGCATTGTCGGCCATGCGGGTAAATTTACCGATGATCTTATCCACATCTACCGGGTTTACGCTCTTTATCTGGTCGCCGTCTTTTACCATATCGGTAGTATTGGCTCCACCGGGCATCAGTACCACCAGCTTATCGCCCATCAAACCATCGCTGCCTATGCTCATACGGGCATCCTTTTTCACGAATTTTTTGACCTCATCATTAATAGTCAATGTTACCTTTACCGAGGTGTCGTTCACAATGTCAATATCGTCAACCACCCCAACATTGATACCGGCAAACCGCACATTATTACCCACCTGCAAACCATTAACGTTATTAAACATGCCGCTTAACTTAAACGTAGCGCTGAACAAACTTTTTTGATTGCCGATGAAGAACACGGCGGCTATAACCACCAGTAAACCAATAAAGGTAAACAGGCCAATTTTAACTTTTTGAGATGGGGTAGTTTTCATGCGATATCTTTAAAAAATGATTTAACTATTTCGTTTTTTGATTTTTGCAGGCTTTGAAAAGTGCCTTCTTCAATATATTCGCCATCGTTCATTACTACCACGCGGTCGGCGGTTATACGGGCGCATTCCATGTCGTGGGTAATAATGATAGAGGTGGTTTTGTACTTTTTCTGCATGTTCAGTATCAGCTCGCTAATCTCGCGCGAGGTGATAGGATCTAAACCCGTAGTGGGTTCATCGTACAGCATAATTTCGGGGTGCACAATAAGAGTGCGGGCCAGGCCGGCACGTTTGCGCATGCCGCCGGACAGGTCAGCCGGCATTTTATCGGCCGCGTCGTCCAATCCTACCCCCTCCAGCACTTCTTTTACCCTTTGGTCTATCTCTTTCTGCTCTTTCATTTTCAAAACCCGGGTAAGCGGAAATTCAAGGTTCTCACGCACGGTCATCGAGTCGTACAGGGCGCCGCTCTGGAAAAGGAAACCGATTTTGATACGAAGTGCCTTTAACTCCCCTTCATCTAACCCTGAAACCTCCTTATCAAATACTTTCAACATACCTTTATCGGGTATTAACATCCCTACGATGCACTGTATGGTAACTGACTTTCCCTGACCTGATTTGCCGAGCACCACCACGTTCTCGCCGCGATGCACGGTGAGGTTGATGTCGCGCAAAACATTTTTGGGGCCAAAGGATTTTTTGAGATGTTGAATGTCTATTACCACCTCTTTTTTATCGCCGCGGTTTTCGGCCGGTAATTTTTGGGGCTGCTGTGTTTGCTCGTGTTGTTTTACTTTTTCTTCTTCCATGGCTATTAACTATAAAACAACAAACTGGTTACTTGCACAGCGATGGCATCGATCACGAATATCCATAATGAGGCGGTTACCACAGCCGAATTTGCCGACAGCCCCACGCTTGCTGTTCCACGTGAAGCGTGAAAACCTTTGTAGCAACCCACAAAGCCAATGGCCAGGCCAAAAAATATGGTTTTGATAAATGCCGGGATAAAGTCGGTATAATCCAACGAAGCTACCACCTTAGTGGCGTAAAGCGACAGGCTCATGTGGTCGCGAAGATTCAGGGCAAGGAAACCGCCGATGAGGCCTATCACATCGCCCATAACAGAGAGCAGGGGTACCATAAAGGTGCAGGCTAAAATGCGGGTTACCACCAGGTACTGCAGCGGGTTGGCACCCGACACATCCATGGCATCCAGTTGCTCGGTTACTTTCATGCTGCCCAGCTCGGCGCCAATACTAGAGGCTATTTTACCGGCGCAAATAATGGCGATGATCACCGGACCGATTTCGCGAATAAAGGAAACGGAGAGGGTTTTTGGCAGCATACTGGCTGCTCCAAATTCAACCAGGGTGGGCCTTAATTGTAAAATTAAAACCACGCCCATGATAAAGGAGGTGATACCAACCAGCATCAATGAGCGGTATCCTATTTCATAACATTGGCGAACAAATTCTGACCACTCAAAGCCGCCCACAAAAATATTTTTAATAAAGCGGGCAAAAAAGGTTACTTGTTCGCCAATATCTTCCAGCCATTGCTTCCAGGCCGGTATGGTAATTTCTTCTGCCATGGGGTGTCGTGTTTATGTACTAAACAACAGGTACTTACCTAATTGTTTTAACATTTATTTAACCTATCCCCAGGTAATCAGAAAATTATTGAAGCATCGGCACGTCTATCACCAGTATTCGGCTATTTGCCTGGGTATCAATAGTAATTGAGCTGGTATCATAAACACCCAATGCATCTTTTTTGTTTAATATATGGTCGCCTATTTTTATAGAGCCGTCTAGCACAAATAGGTAGGCTCCATTACCGGCTATTTTCAAATCGTACGTAGTGCTGTTACCCGCTTCAAAATCACCCAGCGAAAAAGTAGCATCCTGATTTATCCATAAAGCGTCCGCATTTTTATCGCCTGAAACCAGGGTAGTAAATTGGTTCAGTTTAAAATGATCTTTAAAATCCCTTTGGTCATAACGCGGCTGTATATTCCTTATTTTTGGAAAAACCCATATCTGTAAGGTGTTGGCGGCCTCTGTGGCCGAGTGGTTATATTCTGAATGCTGCACACCGGTACCCGCGCTCATTACCTGCACTTCGCCCTGGCGTATCACGCCGATGTTGCCCATGCTGTCTTTATGTTCTAAAGCTCCGCTGATGGGGATGGTGATGATCTCCATGTTATCGTGCGGATGTGTGCCGAAACCCATGCCGCCGTCAATCACATCATCATTCAAAACCCTAAGCGCACCAAAATGAATTTTATGCGGATCATAATATCCTGCAAAACTGAAAGAAAAATTGGCTTTTAACCATCCGTGATCTGCTGTCCCCCGCTCATTGGCAGGGTAAAATATTGTTTTCATATCTTTTATAACCCTTTAATTACATGTTTAAACATACAATATTTATTCCATAATTTTTTATTATGTATT